>Ga0065720_1000511_pt1 | contig 92922 bp, 68 predicted proteins | sample Thericmetagenome_FD_59107 | JGI IMG/M metagenome (GOLD analysis project Ga0065720, IMG submission 59107) | Thermophilic microbial communities from the Joint Bioenergy Institute, California, USA of rice/straw/compost enrichment - eDNA_2 v2... | ecosystem: Engineered > Solid waste > Grass >...
GATCTCCACAGCTAATCGCTGTGGCCTCGTTGAAGCTCCTGAGCTTTCGTAACCACCATGGCTTTGCCTAGTGCGATCTCCACAGCTAATCGGCGTGGCCTCGTTGGTGCAGTCGAGTTACACAGTGTGTAACTCACGGCTCTCCAGTCCGCGGATTCCGCAACTGGCGCTACGGCCTTCACCATGCTTCGCTGGCAACTGGGGTGCCGCGCGGCAGATAAGTCCGGTAAAGTGACGGTTGCNATGTCGACGCGTTGGGGCGACCGACGCGCGCATCGCGATACACCGACCACCTCGCTGCCGAGCGTCTCATGACCGANTGTCTAGCTACCGTTCGCTGGCGTCGCAGCGGCGCCGTCTTCACCGACAACCGCTACAGCCGTGCGCACGAGTGGCGTTTCGACGGCGGCGCGGTCGTGNCTGCATCGAGCTCGCCGCACGTCGTGCGGGTGCCGTTGTCCGATCCNGCCGCAGTCGATCCCGAAGAGGCGTTCGTTGCGTCGCTCGCGAGCTGTCACATGCTGTGGTTCCTGTCGCTTGCGGCCCAGGCNGGGTTNGTCGTCGAGGAATACGAGGATGCGGCAGTNGGCGTGCTGGCGAAGAACGANGAGGGCAAGCTCGCCATCACGGTCGTGACGCTGCGGCCGAAGGTGATCTTTGCAGGGACGGCGCCGACGGACGCGGAGCTCGCGNGNCTGCATGAGCGGGCCCATGAGGAGTGCTTCATTGCGCGTTCGGTGAAGACCGAGCTGCGCGTCGAGCCGATCAAGCCCTGACGGGACGTTGTTGGCAGTCCTCGGGTCGGGCTGCAGCGTGCGGGTAGCCCGCCTGCCGGTGTCGGACTGGACTTCCCGGGCCCGCAACGGTACGTTAGCCGCCGCTCCGGCGCGCGCCGCCCGCGCAGATACTAGAACTTATCTCGAACCGTCATGAGCGCGGCGTCATCGCTGAGAGATAGGTTCTATTCAGCAGACAGGTTGTAGGGTCGCGAGTCCGCTTTGGTTCGATGCCTGTACGAGCGCATGAGCGGGCGCGCGCCTAGATCGTCGACGCCGTCGGACGGCCCTGCAACCGAGGATTCAAGTCAGCTTTCATGAATATCGCAGCGATCTCGGACCGATTGTCGTTCAGCGCGCGGGTCGCGCTCGTCGCGGTGGGCTGTGCCGTGCTGCTGTCGGCCTGCGGCGGTCGTCAGCGCGCCTGTGTCGACCCTAACGAGCCCTACCTCGCTGCACAGAACAATCCGCCGCTGCGCATCCCCGAGGGCCTGACCGCCCCGAACCGCTCGGAAGGGCTCGTGATTCCGGATGTGCCGCCCAATCCGTCCCGCGCAAACCGTACCACGTGCCTGGATGAGCCGCCGTCGTATTTCCGCTCGGCGGGCGCCGTGGCGCGCTCGCCGGAAGAAGTGGTGGCGAGCTGGGCGCAGGCATGGGCAAATCGCGAGGCGGATGCGGTNCTTGCGCTGTATTCGNCCCGGTTCCAGCCGCCGACCGATACGGCTAGCGCCGCTGCGTGGCTCGAGCAACGCCGCGAGCAGGTCGCCACCGGTCCCGTGCCCGCCCCGATGGTGGAAGATCTGCGGGTCGAGCCGGATGGGACCGACCGCCGCATTGCGAGATTCATCCAGCACTTCGGCTCGAACTCGTTGCGCAAGGAACTGGTCTTGATCCGCGAGGCGGGTTCGTGGCGCATCCTCGAAGAACGAGTGAGCGCCGTTAATTAATCCGTCGCGCCTTCGGCGTCACAAGCGGACGGGCGCCGGCCGCACGCCCGGTGCTTTCTTACACGTCGCCTTCGTACGTCGACGCGACGAGCGCGATCGCAGGCGTTAACCTCCACGCCTGAGCAAGATGGATGTAAGTCCTATGGCCTCATTGTCTCCCATCGGATGTTCCGTCCCGCTCCAGCCCGGCCGCGTGCGCGAGGCGATCGTCGATCGCCTGCATCGTTCGCTCGGTAAGCCGGTGCAGAGCGCGACGCGTCGCGATTTCTACGACGCGNTGGCGATTGCAGTGCGCGAGGAGCTNGCCGAGCGCTGGATCGCCACGCTCAATCGCGTCTCGCGCGCACGCGTCAAGCGCGTCTGCTACCTCTCGATGGAGTTCCTGCTCGGGCGCAGCCTGATCAATGCGCTCTCCTCGTTCGACAACGGGCTCATGGACGAGGTGCGCGAGGCGTTGCAATCGTTCGGGCACGATCTCGAAGACGTNGCTGCCGAGGAGGAGGATCCGGGGCTCGGCAACGGCGGCTTGGGCCGCTTGGCGGCATGCTTTCTCGATTCGCTCGCCACGCTCGGCTACGCCGCGACGGGTTACGGCATCCGCTACGACTACGGCATCTTCACGCAAGTCATCGGCGAGGACGGCGCGCAGCGCGAAGTNGCGAGCTCGTGGCTCGGCTTTCAGAACTTCTGGGAGAGCGGCCGCGGCGGCGTGCGCTATCGCGTGCGCTTCGGCGGGCATTGCCAGGCCACGCGCGACGAAAAAGGCCGCGTGCGCTACGAGTGGGTGGACACGCACGANGTTTGGGCCGTCGCGTACGACCTGCTGATTCCCGGCAATCGCAGCCCGACGGTCAATCACTTGCGCCTCTGGTCGGGGCGCGCGATCACGCCGTTTCGCATCGACGCCTTCAATGCGGGCAACTATGCCGCTGCCGTACAGGAGCAGGTGGATGCGAAGAACCTCTCGCGCGTCCTGTATCCGGACGACTCGACGCCGCAGGGCAAGGAGCTGCGCTTCAAGCAGCAGTACTTCTGCGTGAGCGCATCGCTCCAAGACATTCTGGCGCAGCACATGAGCGAGCATCGGCCGCTCGAAGAGCTGGCCGATGCGGTGGCGATCCAGCTCAACGATACGCATCCGGCGCTCACGATCGTCGAGCTCATGCGCTTGCTCGTCGATGTCTACGACATCGAGTGGGCGCGCGCCTGGGAGATCACGCGCAATGTCTGTTCGTACACGAATCACACGCTGCTGCCCGAGGCGCTCGAAACCTGGCCGGTGTCGTTCTTCGAACGCTTGCTGCCACGGCACCTGCAAATCATCTATCAGATCAATCGCGACTTCCTCGAAATGGTGAGCGCACGGTATCCGAACGATCTCGATCGGCGCCGGCGCATGTCGCTCATCAACGAGGAGGGCGATCGCCGCGTGCGCATGGCGTATCTATCCGTGGTCGGCAGCCACAAGGTGAACGGCGTCGCGAAGCTCCATTCGCGGCTCATGCGCGAGACGATCTTCGCCGACTTTGCGGAGATGTGGCCGGAGCGCTTCACGAACGTCACGAACGGCATTGCCGTGCGGCGCTGGTTGAAGCAGGCCAACCCCGGGCTCGCCGCGCTGCTGACGGAGAAGCTCGGCTCGAGCTGGGAAAACGATCTCGAAGAGCTCGAACGGCTCAAGGGGGCGGCCGACGATCCGGAATTCCGCGCGCGTTTTCGCGAGATCAAGCGCGCCAACAAGGTGCGCCTTGCGCGGACGATTCAGGATCTGCTCAACGTCGAGGTCAGCCCCGATGCAATGTTCGACGTGCAGGTCAAGCGCATTCACGAGTACAAGCGCCAGCTGCTCAATCTTGTCTATGTCGTGTCGCGGTATCTGCGCATCCTCGACGATCCGAACGCGGACATCGTGCCGCGCGTCGTGATCATCGCCGGCAAGGCGGCGCCCGGCTATCACATGGCCAAGGCGATCATCAAGCTCATCAACAACGTGGCGCGCGTCATCAATTCGGATCCGCGCGTCGGCGACAAGCTCAAGCTGTGCTTCCTGCCGGATTACGACGTATCGCTCGCGCAGGAGATCATGCCGGCGGCCGATCTGTCGCAGCAGATCTCGACCGCAGGCATGGAAGCCTCCGGCACCGGCAACATGAAGCTCGCGCTCAACGGCGCGCTCACGATCGGCACGCTCGACGGCGCCAATATCGAAATCAAGGATGCCGTCGGCGAGGACAACATCTTCATCTTCGGGTTGACCGCGGAAGAGGTGCTTGCGCGGCGCGCGAGCGGTTACTTCCCGCGGCAGGTCGTGGAGCAGAACCCCGAGCTCAAGCGCGCGATCGACACGCTCGACTCCGGGCATTTCACGCCCGACAACATCTTCGACTCAAAGGTCGTGACGGAGCGGCTGCTGAGCGACGGGGAACATTTCCTCGTGCTGGCGGATTTCGAGTCCTACGCCGCAGCCCAGGCACGCGTCGACGAGCTGTTCCGCAACCAAGAAGAGTGGACGCGTAAGTCGGTCATCAATGCCCTGAGCATGGGGCCTTTCTCCAGCGACAGAAGCATCCGCGAGTACGCGGACACGATCTGGGGGATCAAGCCAGTGCTTTGAGACCGTCCGCCATAGGCTGTAGGCTGTAGTAACGCAAGCGCGCCCCTTTACCTACGGTCTACAGCCTGAGCCATGTCCTCGACCGATCTGACCGACTTCGATCTGCACCTCTTCGGCGAAGGCAATCACCATCACATCTATCAGAAGCTCGGCGCACACTGCGTCACGGTCGACGGCGTGCAAGGGACGCGCTTTGCGGTGTGGGCGCCGAACGCCAAGCGGGTCAGCGTCGTCGGCGACTTCAACGGTTGGGACGGCCGCGTCAACGTCATGCAGCCGCGCGGCAGCTCGGGCGTTTGGGTGACGTTCGTGCCGGGCGTGCGTCCCGGAGCGCTCTACAAGTACGAGATCCTGACGCAGCATGATCATCTGCTCTTGAAGGCAGATCCGTATGCCTTCCAGATGCAGCTACGTCCCGACAATGCGTCGATCGTGGCCGACATCGGCGGCTACGAGTGGGGCGATGCGGAATGGATGGCGCGGCGGCGCGAATGGGATCATTTGCGCGCGCCGATTTCGATCTACGAATTCCATCCGGGCTCGTGGCGCCGTTCCTGGCATCGTCAGCCGGCGTTTCTCACGTGGGATGAGATCGCCGATCAGCTCATTCCGTACGTGCAGGACATGGGGTACACGCACGTCGAGATCGTCGGCGTGGCCGAGCATCCCTTCGACGGCTCATGGGGCTACCAGGTGCTCGGGCATTACGCGCCGACGGCGCGACACGGCACGCCCCATGATTTCATGCGCTTCGTCGACCGGCTGCATCAGGCCGGCATCGGCGTGTTCATGGATTGGGTGCCTGCGCACTTTCCGCGCGACGCGCACGGTCTGGTCGAGTTCGACGGCACGTGTCTATACGAGCATGCCGATCCGCGCCGCGGCGAGCACATGGAGTGGGGCACGAAGATCTTCAATTACGGGCGCCACGAAGTGCGCAATTTCTTGATCGCCAATGCGCTCTTCTGGCTCGAGATGTATCACATCGACGGGCTGCGCGTGGATGCCGTGGCCTCGATGCTCTATCTCGATTACGCGCGCAAGCCCGGCGAATGGGCGCCGAATCAATACGGCGGGCGCGAGAACCTGGAAGCCATCGAGTTCTTGAAGCAGCTCAATTGGACGGTCGGGCATTACTACCCTGGCGTCGTGATGATGGCCGAAGAGTCGACCGCTTATGACGGCGTGAGCCGTCCGGTGCATCTCGGCGGGCTCGGCTTTCACTTCAAGTGGAACATGGGTTGGATGAACGACACGCTGCGCTACATGGCGCTCGATCCCATCCACCGTAAGCATCATCATCATCTGATCACGTTCTCGTTCGTGTATGCGTTCTCGGAGCACTTCATCCTGCCGCTGTCGCACGATGAGGTCGTGCACGGCAAGAAATCGCTCCTCGACAAGATGCCGGGCGATGAATGGCGCAAGCTCGCCAACTATCGGTTGCTGATCGGCTACATGATGATGCACCCGGGCAAGAAGCTCATCTTCATGGGCGGGGAGTTCGGGCAATGGCACGAGTGGCGCGATTACGAAGACCTTGCCTGGGCGGCGCTGCAGTATCCGCATCACCAGCAGCTGCAGCACTGGAACCGCACGTTGAATCGTATCTATCGCGAGTATCCGGAGCTGCACACGAGCGACCATCGCTGGGAGGGCTTTCGTTGGCTCGATCCGGACAATCGCGACGAGAGCGTGTTCGCGTTCATGCGCCAGCGTCTGCCGGGCGAGGGCGGCACCCATTTGCTCATCGCCTTCAATTGCACCCCGGTGCCGCGCGACGGCTACATCCTCGGTGCGCCGCGCGCCGGCTCCTATCGCAAGCTCATCGACAGCGACGATCCTGCTTTCGGCGGCTCGGGCTACGCGAAAGAAACGCGCATCGAAGCATCGCCTGAGCCATGGAGGGACTTTCCCGCGCGGATTCAGATCACGCTGCCGCCGCTCGGCATGGTGGTGTGGGTCGCCGAATGAGTTCGACGTTCGGCAACGCGCGCTCGCGCGCCGGCGTCCGAGCGCGCACTAGCGCAAACTCCGATGTCGCGACTCGCACTGCAGACTTCCCATTCGCGCCAGGAATGCGTCACCATCGCAAGCGATGAACGCGACCGCACACGACTATAGTCAAGCCACGCTGCTGCCCGGCGCGCCGGTCCCGCTCGGCGCCACGCTCACGGACGAAGGCATCAACTTCGCTGTCTACTCGGGCGGCGCGACGCGCATCGAGCTGTGTCTCTTCGACGAGAACGGCGCGCGAGAATTGGCGCGCCTCGCGTTGCCGGCGCGCACGGAGAACATCTGGCACGGCTTTCTGCCCAAGCCCTTCGGCGTTGCGGGTCTTGTGTACGGTTATCGAGTGCACGGACGCTACGATCCGGCTCGCGGAGATCGTTACAACCCGCACAAGCTCTTGCTCGATCCGTACGCACGGTCGCTTGCCGGTTCGTTCACCTGGCATCCGGCGCTATCCGGTCAGGATGCGGCGAGCGCGACCGACGCGCCGAATTGCGAGGACAGCGCACCGTACACGTACAAAGCGCGCGTCATCTCGAATGCCTTCGACTGGGGGCAGGATGTCCCGCCCGCCGTGCCGTGGCGCGACACGGTCATTTACGAGCTGCACGTCAAGGGCTTCACCAAGCTGCATCCGCTCGTGCCGCCCGAGCTGCGCGGGACGTATCTCGGGTTCACCCAGCCCGAGGTGCTCTCGTACTTGAAGCATCTCGGCGTGACGACCGTGGAGCTGATGCCGGTGCAGGCGTTCGTGTCCGAGCAGTTCCTCGTCGACAAAGGGCTCAGCAATTACTGGGGCTACAACCCGCTTGCCTGGTTTGCGCCGGCGCCGCAGTTCGCGCTCCGCGATGCAGTGAGCGAGTTCAAGACGATGGTCAAGGCGCTGCACGACGCGGGCCTCGAAGTGATTCTCGACGTCGTGTTCAACCACACCGCCGAGGGCAACGAGTCGGGTCCGACGTTGAGCTTGCGCGGCTTCGACAATGCCGCGTACTACCAGCTCGATCCCACGAATCTGCGTCACTACGTCAACCGCAGCGGCACGGGCAACACGATCGCCGTTTCTCATCCCGTGGCGCGCCAGCTCATCATCGATTGCATGCGCTACTGGGTCGAGGAAATGCACGTCGACGGCTTTCGCTTCGATCTGGCCGCCGTGCTCGGACGTGAGGACGGACGATTCAAGACGGATGCTGCGTTCTTCAAAGCGGTCGCCGCCGAACCGTCGCTGCGCTACGTCAAGCTCATCGCCGAGCCGTGGGACGTCGGTCCCGACGGTTATCAGCTCGGGCATTTCCCGGCAGGCTGGGCCGAGTGGAACGATCTGTATCGCGACACGATGCGCGGCTTCTGGCGCGGCAATCCCGGCGTCATCGGCGGCTTCGCCGAGCGCTTTGCCGGATCGAGCGATCTGTTCCGCGCGAGCGGGCGCAAACCCACCGCGAGCATCAACTACATGGCCTGCCACGACGGTTTCACGCTCTACGATGCGACGGCTTACGAACAGAAGAACAACTGGGCGAACCTCGAAGACAACCGCGACGGCCACAATCACAACTTGAGCTGGAACTGCGGCGTCGAAGGTCCGACCGACGATCCGGCAGTAGTCGAGCTGCGCGAGCGTCAGGTGCGCAACATGCTGGCGACGCTGTTGCTGTCCCAGGGTGTGCCGATGCTGCTCGCCGGCGACGAGTTCGGGCACACGCAGCAGGGCAACAACAATGCCTACTGCCAGGACAATGAGATCAGTTGGCTCGACTGGAGTCTGGCCGAGCGGCGCAAATGGCTCATCGCATTCGTCCGGCAATTGCTCACGTTGCGCAAACAGGCCGCAGGCCTGCGACGCGACACGTTCCTGAAGGGCGCGCGCCAGGCGGACCGCGAGCACAAAGACGTGAGCTGGCGTCATCCGAGCGGGCGCGAGCTCGATGCCGGCGACTGGCACGATGAGAACGCGCGGGCGATCGGCGTGCTCATCGGTCACGCCTTCTCCGACCCGTATGGAACACCCAACGGGCATTTGCTGTTTCTGTGCAATGCCGGCGACGCGCCGGTCGAGTTCAAGCTGCCCGAGCCGAAGACGGGCGCAGTCTGGCAGACGGTATTCGATACGGCGCGCTGGCGCGCCAACGATCTCGGCGAGTCGATTCATGCCGGAGATCAGTTCGTGGTCGCTGCGCACTCGTGCGCGCTCCTGGCGGACGGCGATGCGCCGCCGAGCGTGCGTGTCGGATTCGCGCGCGGCAGCTGAGGTCGCAGAGTAATCTGTCGCAGAGTAATCCCGGCTGGGAAACGCGCTTCACAACGACGAGAGCCGCGAAGAGCGTATGACGCATCCCATCGAGCAATTGGCCGCGATACACGGGATCGGTGCGTCTTACTACGACTGGCGAGGCGAGCTGCGGGAAGTCTCGCTCGAATCGCGCGCGGCCCTGCTCGCGGCACTCGGCGTCGATACGAGCAACGAACGTGCGCTCGCGAGCGCGCTCAGTACGCACGAGACGGTGAAATGGACGCGCTTGGCGCCGCTCGTCACCATCGTACAAGTGGATCGCCCTATTGTGGTGCCGATTGCCGTCTCGCGCGAGATCGCAGCGCGTTCGCTCACGTGGCGCATCACGCTCGAAACAGGCCACGTCAGTCACGGCGCGGTGGAGCTTGCGCGCTTGCCCGTGGTCGAGGAAGGCACGGTCGAAGGACGTGCGTATGTGCGTTACGAGCTCGAGCTGCCGTCGCTACCGCTTGGCTATCACGATTTGGAGACGACGCTCGACAGCGGTCTTGCAGCACCGACGCGCATCATCGTCGCGCCGGCGAGCTGCTATGAGCCGCCCATCATCGCGCGGGGCGAGCGCGTTTGGGGTATTGCCGTGCAGCTCTACTCGCTGCGTTCGCCCAACAACTGGGGCATCGGCGATTTCGCCGACCTGCGCGAATTGATTCGCCTGGCCGCGCCGACCGGATGCCAGATCATTGGCTTGAACCCCCTGCACGCGCTTGCGCCCGCCAATCCGCGCCAGATCAGCCCGTACAGCCCGTCCAACCGGCTGTATCTCAACGTGCTCTACATCAGCGTGCCGGACGTTGAGGAGTTTGCGTCTTGCGAAGCGGCGCGCACGCGCGTGGCGTCGCCTGAGTTTCAGTCTTTGCTCGCGGAGCTGCGCGCAACGACGAATGTCGACTATGTGCGCGTGGCGGCGGCGAAGTTCGAGATCTTGAAGCTCCTCTATGCGCAATTTCGGGCCGAGCACTTGAGCCGCGACACGGTGCGCGCGACGGCATTTCGCGCGTTNGTCGCTTCAGGCGGCGAGACGCTCAAGCTTCACGCTATCTACGATGCGCTCGATGCCCACTTGCGGCTGCAAGGGCCGCAGTACTGGGGCTGGCCCAGCTGGCCGGAGGAGTATCGCGATCCGAGCTCATCGGCCGTGGCGCGCTTTGCGCGCGAGCGTGTGGAGGAAGTCGAGTACTTTCTTTATCTGCAATGGCTGGCGGCCGAACAGCTCGCCGCCGCGCAGCGCGAGGCGCGTGCGCTCGGCATGTCGATCGGGTTGTACGGCGATCTTGCCGTCGGTGCCAATCCTGCCGGCTCGGAAACCTGGTCGAACCGGCGGCTCTATTTGCAAGGCGCATCGGTCGGTGCGCCGCCCGATGCGCTTGCGCTCAAGGGTCAGGATTGGGGCGTGCCGCCGCAAGATCCGAACGAGCTGCGCACGCAACAGTACCGTCCCTTCTGCGAGCTCCTGCGCAACAACATGCAGCACGTCGCGGCATTGCGCTTGGATCACGTGATGTCGCTGTACCGGCTGTGGTGGGTGCCGCGCGGCTATCCGTCGAAGGACGGCGCGTACATGCACTATCCGGTGGACGATCTGATTGCGATTCTCGCGCTCGAGAGTCATCGCAACGAGTGCATCGTCATCGGCGAGGATTTAGGAACGGTGGCCGAGCCGATGCTCGAGGCGATGGAGCGCTATCGTACCTATCACTACAAAGTGCTCTTGTTCGAGCAGGAGCCGGACGGGCGTTTCAAACCGCCATCGGCGTATGTGCAAGGCGCGCTTGCGACGGTGACGACGCACGACTTGCCGACGCTGCGCGGTTGGTGGGAAGCGCACGATCTCGAGCTGCGTGCTCGGCTCGATCTTTATCCCAACGACGAGTTCAAGAATCGCGCGCATGCGACGCGCGAGCGCGAACGCCGTCAGCTGATGCAGGCGCTCGTCGATGCAGGGTTATGGCACTGGCACCCCGATCAGCCGTTGCCGGAATACTCCGCGGCATTGTCGCGCGCCGTGCATGCCTTCCTGGGGCTCTCGAACGCCAACATTGCGCTCATTCAGATCGAGGANCTCATCGGCATGACCGATCCGGTGAACGTGCCCGGCACGGATACCGAGCATCCGAACTGGCAGCGCAAGGTCGTGCTCGATACCGCAGAAATTTTCGCCAGACCCGAGGTGCGCGACATCCTCGACGGCATGAATCGGGCNCGGAAGGGCGAGAATCCGAACGCTTGGTGATCCGGGCTACGGCTTACAGTCCAAGCGAGAGTAGCGCGCGCAGCGCGCGGGAGGAATGCGCGGGCATGCAGCTTGCGCCACACGCCCGCGCTGAGGGGCACTATTGCTGTCCTTCGGCGAAGCGCAGACGCACCATCGCACGCTGCGGCACGGGCTTGCCGTTGCGCACGACCGGCTCGAAGCGCCACTGGCGCACGGCGCGAATCGCTGCATCGTCGAAGACGTTCGCGGGGCTCGCGTTACGCACTTCCACATCCTCGACCGTGCCGTTCGGCGTCACGGTGAAGACGAGTTCGACCCAGCCTTCGATACCGCGGCGCAGCGCTTCCGACGGGTAGGTCGGCGACACCGTCTTCGTACGCTTCAGCGTGGACGCCGAAACGATGTTGGTGGAGAACGCGTGCTCTTCGCGAGCCCTGGCGAGCTCCATTTCAGCCTGCGCGATTTCCGCGCCGAGATACGCACCGCCGACCTCGCGCGAGGCAGCGATCAGCTGCGCCGAGCGATCGAATGCCTTGGCAGCCATCGCTTGACGGCCGGAGCTCAACAGGCGTCCAGCCAACGTGCGAGCGAGCTCTTCGACTTCAGGGCGCTCGGGCGCGGCCACGCGCAGCGCCGAGAGCGCTTCGCGGGCGTTGTCGCCGGGCGGATCGATGAGCTTGCCTGCGGCGAGGCGCTGGCGAACGTTGTTGACCAGCTGCTCGACGTTCGGATCTGCGCTTGGCGTCTGCGTCGCCGCCGGACGCTGCGGCTGAGCGGGTGCTCGGCTCGCATCGGCAATCGCGCGCTCGACTTGCGTCAGCGCCACGCCCGCCGAACCGAGCTGACGGGCCGCGGTGACGTGGGCTTGCGCCTCGTCGAGTCGATTCGCCGCGACGAGCTCACGCGCTTGATTGACGAGCGCGCTGCTCAGCTCGCGAATCGCTTGCGCCACGGCCGGATTGGTCGGATCCANGCGGCGTGCCTCGAGCAGCGCATCGCGCGCGTTGCCGCCCGGCGGCGAGATCAAGCGACCGTTCTGCATGCGGTCGTTGGCTTGGCTCAGCAATTGATTGACGCGCTGACCGATCTCCTGCGACTGCATGAGCTTCAGACGCTCGCGCTCGCGCGCGATCTGCGTATCGAAGAACTGCAGGCGCGGATGCTGCGGATCGATGTCGCGCGCACGCTCGATGCTGACGATCGCCTCTTCGATGCGCTCGGCGAGCAGCGCCGCTTCGGCCTTCTCGAGCACCTTGTCGGTAACGGCACGAATGCCGGCCATCGCCTCTTCGTTGTTCGGATCGAGCGCCAGCGCGCTGCGGTACAGATCGAGCGCGCTCTCATTCGGCGGCTCCAGATACTTGCCTTGCTCGAAGGCGGCCTTGGCGAGCGCGAGCTCGGCTTTGACCGGATCCGGTTTCTCGGGCAGATCCGGCGACGGGGTGGTAGCGACCGCGGCAGGCGGCTCGACCTTGTCGCCGGTGAAGTAGCTGACGCCGAACCAGATGCCGCCGATCACGGCGAGCAATCCGGCTGCGAGCGCACCATAGGTAACAACGTAATTCTTACCGCCGCTCGTATCGCCGGAGCTTGCGCTCAAGCGCTGACCTTGCGCAGCGAGATCCTCGTGCTGCGTCAGTGCCGCTTCGAGCGCCAAGCGGGTCTGGCCGTGCGAGAGCGGCGTGAGCAGGAAGCGGAAGATCCGCCCGGCAGCGGTGAGCTGCATCAGGCTCGCGCTGTCCTCGCGCTTGCCCGCGACGACGACGACGAGCTCGGGGAAATGCTGCGTCAATTGCGCCACCATCCCGGCTACGTCGGTCGTGCTGGCCGCGTCGGCGACCAGGACGCCGGGCTTGAGCGTCGGCAGCCGGTCCGCGACCTGGTCGAGGTCGGGCGCTGCGCTCACGGACGCGCCGCGGGGCGCTGCCTTCTTGACGGTTTCAATCAGGTTCGCATCCCGGCTGAGGACGAGGATCGGCGCGTGATGCCCCGACTCGGGCTGTTCGCGCTGCGAATCATCGATTTCCAGATTGATCTCATCGCCCATGCCAGGGGAGCGATTGTGCTGCGCATTAGCCATATGACCCCTCCTGGGGTTTTTCTGCTTTGGCCCGCAATACTACTTATGCAACATCAATTGACTGAGAACTGATTCCGAATTTGTGAGCAAGCCCACGTGAACTGCGCCCCAAAAACGAAGTCGGATGCGGTCAAGGGCTGATCCTGCACTCATCCATTCTCTCAATCTCTGGTGCACGGTATCCACGACGGTTGACTCGTCCTCCGCCTGTGCTGCGGGGGCACGGCGGCCCTTCGTCTCCCCGCGCAAGAGGTGCGGATTTACGAAGCCCGGCCGCTTACGTATAAGCAAAAACCAGGTCCAATAATCCGAAATCTATCGAGATCGTCATTGTCGACGCTTGCTCTCAAGCCGCCCCGGGCACCGGCCCGGCCGGTCCCAGTTGTTGCAGCGCATGGTGTGCGGGAAGACCCGTACTACTGGTTGCGCGACGATACCCGGACGAATCCGGAAGTCCTCGATTATCTACGAGCGGAGACCGAGTACGCCGAGGCGCTGTTGGCGCCGCATCGGCGCCTGATGGACGAGCTGTACGAGGAGATGCTCGCTCGTATCAAGCAGGACGACAGCTCCGTGCCGGTGCGCTACCGCGGCTATTGGTACACCACGCGCTACGAAGTCGGCCGCGAGTATCCGATCTTGCTGCGCCGTGCCGACCGGCCCGATGCGCCCGAAGAGGTGCTGCTCGACTGTAACGAGCTTGCAGCCGGACTGTCGTTCTACAAGCTTGGCACCACGGAGATCAGCCCCGACAATCGTTTGCTTGCCTATACGCAAGATACGGTCGGCCGCCGTCAGTACACGTTGTATATCAAGGATCTCGTCACCGGCGAGCGCTTGCCCGACACGATCGAGAACGTCGAATCGGCGCTCGCCTGGGCCGACGACAATCACACGCTGTTGTATATCGAGAAGGATCCGGTGACGCTGCTCGGCCGGCGCGTGCGGCGGCACGTGCTCGGCACCGACCCCGCCGAAGATCCGGTNGTCTACGAAGAGCCCGACGAGGCATTCGATCTCACCGTNGCGCGTACGAAGTCGGAGCAATATCTATTGATCGGCTCGGAGAGCACGACGGCGTCCGAATGGCGTTATGCGCACGCGGCCGATCCGACGTTCACGTTCAAGGTGATCGTGCCGCGCGAGAGCGATCACGAGTACCAGGTCGATCACTTGGACGGCGCCTTCATCGTGCGCACGAACTGGCAGGCACACAATTTCCGTATCGTGCGCGCGCCCGTGGACGCACCGGGCGATCGCAGTCGGTGGCAGGACGTCATCGCGCACGATCCTGAGGTGTTCGTGCACGCTTTCGAGATCTTTCGCGATTTCGTCGCAGTGAGCGAGCGCTCGGGCGGCTTGATGAAGTTGCGTGTGCAGCGCTGGAGCGGCGAAGCCCAGTATCTCGCGGCCGACGATCCCGCTTATACGATGCGGTTCGCCGCCAATCCGGAGCTCGATACGTCCAAGCTGCGGTATGTCTATACCTCGCTCACGACGCCCTCGACGACCTACGAGTGGGACATCGAGACCGGCGCGCGTGTCCTCTTGAAACGCGAGCCCGTGCTCGGGAAGTTCGATCCGTCTGATTATCGCAGCGAATTCCTGTGGGTGCCCGCTCGCGACGGTGAGCAGGTGCCGGTGTCGCTCGTCTATCGCAAAGAGGTCGAACGCGACGGTACGGCGCCGCTTTATCTATACGGTTACGGTTCCTACGGCTTCTGCTCCGATCCGATGTTCAGCAGCCAGCGATTGTCGCTGCTCGATCGCGGCGTCGTGTTTGCGATCGCGCACGTGCGCGGCGGACAGGAGCTCGGCCGGCGTTGGTACGATGCCGGCAGACTGCTCAACAAGTGGAATACCTTTACCGATTTCATCGACGTGACCGATTACCTGGTCGAGCACAAGTACTGCGCACGCGACAAGATCGTCGCCGTCGGCGGCAGTGCGGGCGGGCTCTTGATGGGCGTGCTGGCGAACGTCGCTGCGGAGAAGTACGCCGGGTTGGTCGCTCACGTGCCGTTCGTCGATATCGTCACGACGATGCTCGATGAGTCCATTCCTCTCACGACGCTCGAATACGACGAGTGGGGCAATCCCAACGAGCGGCAATACTACGAATACATGCTGTCGTACTCGCCGTACGACAACGTGCGCGCGCAAGCGTATCCGGCGATGCTGGTTACCACCGGGCTGTGGGACAGCCAGGTGCAGTATTTCGAGCCCGCCAAATGGGTCGCCAAGCTACGTGCGCTGCGCACGAACGATGCGCCGTTGCTCCTGCACGTGAACATGGAAGCGGGTCATGGGGGCAAATCGGGTCGCTACGAGCACCTTCGTGAAGTCGCCCGAGAATACGCTTTCGTGCTCGCGGTCGTGCAGGGACTGCCGTTCGGGGAGGTGAGCTGAGAATGAGTAATCAAGTGTGGAGCCGCGTGAGAAGGGTCGGGACCGAGCAGCCGCGAGCGGGGGCGACATGACGCCGTCCGGCTACATCCTGCTCGCTGACGACAACGCGACGGATGCGGAGCTCACGATTCGAGCGCTTGAGATCAGTGGCATCAAAGAACAGATCGTCTGGGTTCAAGACGGCGAGGCCGCGCTCAATTTCATCTTCCGCAAGGGCGTCTATACGCAGCGGCAGCCCGGCAACCCGCGGCTGATGCTGCTCGACTTGCACATGCCCAAGATCGATGGGTTGGACGTGCTCGCACAGATCAAGGCCGATCCGACCACGCGCAGCACGCCGGTGGTGATCATGTCCTCGTCGGATCAGGAATCCGATATGACACGCAGCTACGAGCGGCACGCGAACAGCTACATCGTCAAACCGGTGGACTTCAAACAGTTCACGGAACAGGTTGCGACGATCGGGAAATATTGGATGACGGTGAACCGAGTGGGATGAGCGCTCGCCGATGTCGCGTTCTGACGCTACAGTGCAGCGCTCGGAAGATCATGCTGGTCGACGCATTGTGCCGCCCGAACACCGTCATCGCTTATCTCGCCGCGAATTTCTCGAAGCGGCCTTGTCAGCCGCCGCGGGAACGCTCTTACCGGCGTTCGCTCGCGCCGACGGCGCCAACGGACCGGCAGTGCGCACGATGCTGACGCGCTCGATCCCGAGCTCGGTAAGCGCAGAGCGCCTGCCCGTCATCGGCATGGGCACGTGGAACACGTTCGATGTCGGGCCGAATGCCGCGGAGCGCGCGCCGCTGCTCGACGTGCTCAAGGTCTTCTATGAGCACGGCGCTCGCGTCATCGACAGCTCGCCGATGTACGGCCAAGCCGAGCGCACCACGGGCGATCTCGTCCATCAGCTCGGCAAGCGTGCCGAGACATTCTTCGCGACGAAGGTCTGGACGAGCGGGCGCGAGCGCGGCATTGCGCAGATCGGCGAATCGCTCAAGCTGTTGCGGGCAGCGCCGCTCGATCTGTTGCAGATTCACAATTTGCTCGACTGGCGCACGCACATCGCGACGCTGCGGCGGATGAAGGACGAGGGCAAGCTTCGCTACATCGGCGTGACGCACTACACGACCTCGGCATACGAAGAGCTCGAAAGGGTGCTGCGCACGGAGCGCTGCGACTTCGTGCAGTTCAATTACTCCATCGCGACGCGCGATGCAGAGCGACGCTTGCTGCCGTTCTGCCGCGACCATGGCATTGCGGTGCTGATCAATCGGCCGTTCGAGGAGGGCGCGCTGTTCACGCGCGTACGAGGACGCGAGCTCCCCGCGTATGCGAAGGAGATCGACTGCACCAGCTGGGCTCAGTTCTTCTTGAAGTACATCGTCTCGCACCCGGCCGTCACCTGCGTGATCCCGGCCACCTCGCGCGCCACGCACATGCGGGACAACGTCCAAGCGGGCTTCGGCAGATTGCCGGATGAGGACATGAGGCGAAGGATGGCGCGGGAGCTCGACTAGGGGCGCGTCACCCGGCCCGCGGGCGCTCAACTCGCGGCATGCGTCACAGTTTCCCGGCGCGCACGCCGCGCGAGGCGTGCGTTCCCAACAAGTCATCGGCCATACTGCTCGGATTATGAAAGGTTGGAATTGAGGCCGCCTTCGCTGCGGGCGCCTGCCCGTGCAACAACCTCGCCTGCAGCGAGGGTGGGAGTCGAACATGGGTGACATCCTGATCGCTTTCGAACGCGAGTCCGAACAGAGCGCGGTCGAGCAATTGCTGGCCGGACGCGGTCATCAAGTCCGTAAAGCCGCCAATGGTCTCGTCGCATTGGACACGGCGCGACGCGAGCCGCCGGATCTCATCGTCTCGGACATCGTGCTGCCGCGCATGGACGGCTTCGCGCTCTGCCGCAAGTGGAAGCAGGACGAAAAGCTTCAGCACATCCCATTCATCTTCTATACGCGCCGTCACGACGATCCGAAGTACGAGCGGTTCGCGCTCGAGCTGGGCGCGGCGCGCTTCCTCGCGCGCTCGGTGGCGCCCGAGGCGCTCGCGACGGCCGTCGATGAGCTGCTCGCCGCTGCGCCTGCGCCGCAGGCGGCGCCCGCTGCGACGCCCGCGGCATTCATGGAGACCGGCGCACACCAGGCGCGTATCGCCGAGCGCACCGCGCAACAGCAGCAGGCCCAAGCCGAAGCGCTCGCACGCGTGCAGCAGGCACACGCGCGGTTGCGCCAGCAGGTGGCAGAGCTCGAAGCCGCGAACGAGCGGTTGGCAGCGAGCGAGTCGCGCTTCCGTCGTCTCTTCGACGCGAATGCGGTGCCCATGTGGATCGTGGATCACCAGACCCAGGGCTTCATCGCCGTCAACGACAGTGCGCTCGCGCTTTACGGCTACACGCGCCAGGAGTTCCTCGCGCTCAAGGCGTCCGCGCTCACGGCCGGCGACGAGGCAGGGCTCGTTCGCCATCGACGCAAGGACGGCAGCGAGGTGCTGCTTGCGCTCAACGTCCAGGAGATCGATTTCGATGGGCGCCGCGCCGAGCTCGTCTCGGCCTTCAACCTCACCGATCGCGCGGCGCTCGAGAAGCAGCTGCGCGAGCAAGCAAGCGCGGCTCAGCAGGCCCTGGCCGCACAGCGCCTCGCGCAGCGTCCGACCGAATTCGTACTCGACCTGTTCAAGCAGTCCGAGACCTCCGATGAAGCGGCGCTCGTCGCTCGGCTCGTCGATCAGGCGCTCGATCTGACCGACAGCTCGCTTGCCTTCTGCTACTTCGTCGATGAAGGCGCGGGCAGCGTGACGTTGGCGGCGTGGCGCGAGCGCGGCAAGTTGCCCGCGACGGCTGCGAACGAGGAGCGAGCGCTGGCGCAGACTGCGCCGCTTGCAGAATGCGTGCGCGCAAAGCGCGCGCTTGCGAGCGAAGCGTCGGCGCAGCTCGAAGGTTTGCCCGAGCTCAAGCGCCATCTCGTCGCGCCGATGTCGGTCGACGGCAAGATCGTCGGCTTGCTCGGAGTCGCCAATCGCGAGACGGCTTACTCGGAAAACGACCTGCACGCGCTGGCCGCTCTCGCCGAAGGCGCCGCGCGCGTGCTGCAGTCGAAGCGTGCGTATGCGCGCACGTTGGTGTCGCTGCAGCGGACCGACGTTGCCCTGCACGGCATGATCGATTCGTTCGTGCGCATGATCGAACGGCACGATCCGTACACCGGGGGCTCATCGCGTCGCGTTGCGGCGCTCGCTGTGGCGATCGCCCGCGAGATCGGCTTGGACGGTGAGCGCCAGCATGGCCTGAGGATCGCGGCGCTGCTGCACGACATCGGCAACATCGTCGTGCCGGCGACGTTGCTCGCCAAACCCGCACCGCTCACGGAAACCGAGCACGCGCTCATGCGCACGCACGTCGAGGAAGGCTGTCAGCTGCTCGCGGAGATCGATTTCGGCGCGCCCGTCGCCGACATCATCTATCAGCATCACGAGCGCTACGACGGCAGCGGCTATCCGCGCGGGATCAAGGGCGAGGAGATCATGCTGGAGGCCCGCATCTTGGCCATCGCCGATTCGGTCGAGGCGATGTGCTCGCCGCGTCCGTACCGGCCCGCCGTCGGCATGGACGCCGCGATCGACGAGATCAACCGCAACGCCGGCCGGCTCTACGATCCCAAGCTCGTCGAGGCCTGCACGCGCCTCGTGCGGCAACACGGCTTCGTCCTGCCCGAGTAACTCTCGGCACGCTCGTTGGCGTCTTTCGGTCGCGGCGGATGCTCCGTCGCGATCGCTCGCACCTCGGTCCTCATCCAGCGCTCATCTTTCCCCTGTCGGCGATTGCGCGTTCTGCCGAGCGCAGATGCGTCTGTCTGCCTCGTGCCGATACGGGCCCGCCCGATATGTCACATGCCCTGCGGACGGCAGACTGCCCTCCGTCGACAAGGGCAAAGCCGTCGTAAGGCGGTGACGCAAAGCCTCCGGTCCTCTTTACGCCGCTCGCGGTTGAAAAGGGGATAGCGGGGTTCCCGCTGCGCCAGCGAAGGCGCGGCGTGACCGAAGCGAGCAACACCAGCAGACGAACGTTCGCCTGCGCCTGTGCAGCTTCCCTTGGAAGACAGGTGCCGGCGCGTCGCGCGCACGGCGTTCGCATCCCTGCGTGCTCCTCGGAGTTGTTCGCTATGCAAGGTTCCTTGGCATCGATTCGGCTTGGATGGCCGGGGCGGCTGCTCGCCTCGTGCTTCTCGTTGATGTTGTCGCTGCTGCTCGCCGAAGCAGCGCTCGCGGCGGCTCCGACGATCTCGGGCACACCGCCGACTTACGTCATCGTCGGCAGCAAGTATTCGTTCCAGCCGAAGGCGTACGACCGCGACGGTCAGAAGCTTCGGTTCTCCATCACGAACAAGCCCGCATGGGCAAGCTTCAATACCTCGACCGGCTTGCTCACGGGCACGCCGACTGCCGTCGGCTACTGGCGCGACATCCGCATCTCGGTCACCGACGGGCAATCGACGGTGTCGTTGCCGAACTTCTCCCTCCGCGCGACCGCGCGGAACAACCGTCCCCCGACGATCTCGGGTACGCCGCCGACCACTGCGACAGTGGGCGTTCAATATCGCTTCCAGGCGATCGGCAAGGATGCGGACGGTGACGTGCTCATCTATCAGATCGCGAACAAGCCGAGCTGGGCGAGCTTCGATCAGTGGACCGGCGTGTTGTCCGGTACGCCGAGCAGCAGCCACGTCGGCACCTATTCGAACATCAAGATCACGGTGAAGGACGGCGGCCAGTCGGCATCGCTGCCCGTGTTCTCGATCAAAGTGTCCGCCGCGAAGACCAATCGTGCGCCGACGATCTCCGGCACGCCGCCGACCACCGCGCGCGTCGGGACGGCCTATAGCTTCCGTCCGACTGCATCGGACCCGGACGGCGATACGCTCGGCTTCTCGATTCAGAACAAGCCGAGCTGGGCGAGCTTCTCGACGTCGAACGGCACGCTCTCGGGCACGCCGACGGCGAGCGGCACGCACAGCAACATCATCATCAGCGTAAGCGACGGCAAAATTAAGAAGTCCCTGCCGGCCTTCACGATCACGGTATCGAAGCCGCAAACGACGAACACCGCGCCGAAAATCAGCGGTACGCCGGCGACGAGCGTGACGGCGGGCTCGGCGTACAGCTTCAAGCCGACCGCCTCGGATGCCGACGGCGACAAGCTGACCTTCTCGATCAGCAACAAGCCTTCGTGGGCGAGCTTCAACACCTCCACCGGTCAGCTGTCGGGCACGCCGTCGGCCAGCAATGCCGGCACGTACTCGAACATCGTGATCAGCGTGAGCGATGGACGCGCGAGCGTGTCGCTGCCCGCCTTCTCGATCAAGGTCAACGCGCAGNGCGCGCGCAATGCGACCTTGAGCTGGTCGGCGCCGACGCAGAACACCGACGGCTCCNCGCTCACCAATCTCGCGGGCTATCGCATCCACTACGGCACCTCCGCGAACACGCTCTCGGAGACGATTCAGGTGAGCAATCCGGGCCTGACCACGTACGTGATCGAGAATCTCTCGCCCGGCACGTACTACTTCGCGGTCAGCGCGTACACCTCGAGCGGCACGCAAAGCGCGTTGTCGAACGTGGTGAGCAAGGCGGTGCAGTAACCGGTGCCAGGTGCTCGAAACATTGCAGCGGCTGTCGTCGATCTCGGCGGCAGCCGCTGACGGATTTCTGGCGCTTGCACGATTTGCCTGGAAATCTTATGTGAACACGCATGCGTGCTGTCGTTGAGCAACGACAATTGCAAAGTCGCGAAAGGCTGTTGTTTACTCCGGCACGCTAGGCAATAGGCGATAGGCATAACCGTCGAAAGACGGCGACGCAAAGCTTCCGGTCCGAAGTGCGCGCTGCGCAGGATAGCGGGGTTGCCGGCAGAAATTCTCCATCTGCCGTCCTCTCGTGACTCATCCCGTTCGCATCAGCGCTCAAGCTTTCGGATCGATCGCCGAACATCCAAGACGAGTGCGCTTGCAAGCGCGCGTCGCGGAGTTGGGACTCGACGAGTTTTTTTGGGAGCAGGCAAATTGAAACGGGCAAACCCGTCGAAAGGCGGGGACGCAAAGCCACCGGTCTACAGGATTTCGATCCCACGACAGCGGGGTTGCCACATGAGGAATGAGATCGCTCATGTGTTAAACGCGGCTCGAAGCCGAACGAAGAGCGGACATGCGCGCGCCGAGCGTGCATCGGTGGCTCGTCTTCATCGCCCGTCGATGTGCGCCTTTCCCGCCGAAAAAGGTGGGCCGGTATGAACGAAATCATGCGTGCGCTGGCGACGCTGCGTCGCGCGTTGTGGCCGTTGTTGCTGGCGGCCGCTCTGAGCGGCTGCTTGGACTCGGGCGAGGACACCTCGGAAAGCAGCACGCCACCCGTTGCCGACAATCCGGCGCCCGCCGATCCGTTGCCGAGCAACCCGGTCGATCCGATCGACCTCTCTCCCGTCAAGCAGAATCGTCCGCCCGAGATCGCCGGCACGCCGCCGCTCTCCATCGAAGTGGGCGAGCTGTACACCTTCGTGCCGAAGGCGAGCGACGCCGACAACGATTTCCTCGAATTCACGATCACCAATCGCCCCGAGTGGGCCACGTTCAGCGAAGAGACCGGCGAGCTCACCGGCATCCCGACCGATAAGCACGTCGGCGAGACGGACGACATCACGATCAGCGTGAGCGACGGGCGCGATACGCGCTCGATCGGTCCGTTTCGCATCCGCATCATCCCGCGCTCGCAGGTTCCGGCGCCCACCAATGCGCCGCCGACGATCGAGGGCACGCCGGCCGGCTCCGTCATGGTCGATCAGTCGTACTCGTTCCGTCCGAGCGCCAGCGATCCGGACAACGATTCGCTGCGCTTTTCGATCGCGAATCGTCCGTCGTGGGCAACCTTCAGCTCGACGACAGGTGCGTTGACGGGCACGCCGCGCACGCGCCACATCGGCACGTACTCGAACATCGTGATCACCGTGACGGACGGTACGGAAACCGCTTCGCTCGGTCCGTTCACGATTCAGGTGCTCGGCCCGAACAATCGCGCGCCCACGATCAGCGGCACGCCCGCGACCAGCGTGCAGGCGACGCGCGGTTACTCGTTCACGCCGTCGGCCAGCGATCCGGACGGCGACAACCTCACGTTCTCGATCGTCAACAAACCGAGCTGGGCCTCGTTCAGCACCACGACCGGCCGCTTGAGCGGCACCCCGGCCGCGACGGACGTCGGCAACTACGCCAACATCGTGATTTCCGTGAGCGACGGGCGCGCGAGCGCATCGCTGCCCGCGTTCTCGATCAATGTCCAAGCGGCTCCGAACAATGCGCCGACGATCAGCGGCACGCCGCCGACGAGCGTGACGGCGGGCAGCAGCTATTCGTTCACGCCGACTGCGTCGGACAAGGACAACGACTCGCTCGGTTTCTCGATCGTCAACGCGCCGAAGTGGGCCCAGTTCGACACCGCGACGGGTCGTCTCTCGGGTACGCCGAGCGCCTCCGACGTCGGCACCTACAGCAATATCGTCATCACCGTCAGCGACGGGCGCGCGAGCGCCTCGCTGCCGGCGTTCTCGATTCGCGTCGATGCGCCCACCGTCACGAATCGTCCGCCGACGATCAGCGGCACGCCGCCGACGAGCGTCGAAGTGGGCACGGCGTACTCGTTCCGGCCGAGCGCTTCGGATCCGGACGGCGATTCGCTCACCTTCAGCGTGAGCAACGCGCCCTCGTGGCTGACGCTCGATTCGAGGACCGGGCGGCTGTCCGGCACGCCGACGGCTGCGCACGTGGGCCGTTACCAGAACATCGTCATCTCGGTCACCGACGGCCGCTCGACGGTCTCGTTGCCGGCCTTCACGATCACGGTGGCCCAGCCGGCCGCAACCGGTACCGCGACGCTGTCGTGGCAGCCGCCGACGCAGAACGTCGACGGTAGCGCGCTCACGGACCTTGCGGGCTTCCGGATCGCCTACGGCAAGTCGTCGGGCTCGCTCGATCAGTTGGTCGAGCTGCCGAATCCGGGCCTCACGACTTACGTCGTCACGAATCTCGGTTCGGGCACGTGGTATTTCGCGGTGCGTGCCTACAACACCAAGGGTGTCGAGAGCGATCTGTCGAACATCGCATCGAAGACGATTCCCTAGCACGGCGCTGTTCAGAGAATCGCGAAACTCAAGGCCCGCCTCGAGCGGGCCTTTTTTTGTCCTCGCCGATCCACGCGCGCCACCGGGCCGCTCCGTTTGCCGCACTTTGAGCGGACTTGTATTCTGCGCCGACGCACCGGCGTCCTGCGCTCGAGTGCCGGTTACGGAGATGCGGACATGACTCGGACCCTGCTCGCCGCCACCTCGCTTTTGGTTTGCTTCGTCGCCTTTGCGGCACCGAGCGCGCCTCGCGTCGAATTCACCGAGACCGTGCTCGCCAACGGACTACGCGTGCAGCTCGCGCCCGACCGCACCGTGCCGGTCATTGCGCTGCACATCGCGTACGGCGTGGGCTCGAAGGACGAGCGCAAGGGGCTCACCGGGTTCGCGCATCTCTTCGAGCACATGATGTTCAAGGGCTCGGAGAACGTCGGCGACGGCGAGCACTTCTATCAGATCTTCAGCAACGGCGGCGTCATGAACGGCACGACCTCGGCCGACATGACCAACTATTACGAGACGCTGCCGGCCAACCAGCTCGAAATGGCGCTGTTCCTCGAAGCCGACCGCATGCGCTCGCTTGCGCTCACGCAGGAGAAGCTCGACAACCAGCGGCACGCCGTGCAGGAAGAGCGGCGGCTGCGCATCGACAATCAGCCCTACGGCCGTTCCATCGAGCGCTTGGGCGAGCTCATGTACGACAATTTCGCGTACAAGCATTCCACGATCGGCTCGATGGAGGATCTCAACGCAGCCAGCCTCGAGGACATCGCCGAATTCTTCGAGACGTACTACGCGCCGAACAACGCGGTGCTGACTCTCGCGGGCGATTTCGATCCTGCCGCAGCGCTTCGCTTGATCGAGAAGTACTTCGGTCTCATCCGGCGCCGGCCCGCTCCGCCGCGTGTCGATCTCAAAGAGCTGCCGCAGAAGGCGGAGCGGCGCGAGACGATTCAGGATCCGCTCGCACGCATGCCGCACATTTTCGTCGCGTTCAAGACGGGTCCGGCCAATACGCCGGACTATTACGCGCTCGAGGTGCTGGGCTCGGTGCTCTTCGGCGGCGACAGCTCGCGCCTGCATCAAAAGCTCAACAAGGAGCTCGAGCTCGTCGCGGGCATCGGCGGGTACGTCGATGACCGCATCGGACCGGGCTCGGTACGCATCTCGGCAACCGTGCGTCCAGGTCGCGATCCCAAGGATGTCGAAGCGGCCATCTACGAAGAGCTCGAACGAATCAAGCGCGAGCCGATTGCGGCGTGGGAGCTCGAGAAGGCGAAGAACGCGACGCTGCTCAGCTACTACGAGGCGATCCGCAGCACGCAGTCACGAGCCATGCTGCTCGGCTCGTTCACGATCAAATATGGCGACCCCAATCTCATCAATACCTACATCGACAAGCTCAACGCCGTTTCGGCCAAGGACGTGCAGCGGGTCGCGCGGCGGTATCTCAATGCCCGTAACCGCACGGTTCTGATCACGCTACCGGCCGCGCAGGCCACGGCCGGCAACTGAGGCAACGGTCATGATGAAGAGAGTGCTATGGTCGTTCGTGCTCGCGTCGCTTGCACCGTGGTTGCTGCAAGCGCAGAGCGGAGCCGATGCATCCTCGCAGCCCGAATCGGTGCGGCAGGTCGAGCTCAAGGGCAAGGTGCCCGTCAATCCCGAAACGTTGCGCGTGCAGCTGCCGCGGCCGCAGGAAGCGACGCTCGCTAATGGGCTCGAGGTCTACCTCATCGAGGATCACAAGCTCCCGACGTTCCAGCTGCAGTTCGTGATCCACGGCGGCGGGCTGGCCGATCCGCCGGACAAGCGCGGCGTGGCAATGGTGACGGCCTCGCTCCTGCGCGAAGGCACGAAGACGCGCACGAGCCGCGAAATCGCCGAGCAGCTCGCGCGGCTCGGCTCGAGCTTGAGCGCGAGCGCATCGCCCTCTTCCGGCGAAAGCCGCGTATCGGTTACGGGGCTCGTCGAGCACATGGATGCGACGCTCGCGATCACGGCGGACGTCATCCTCAATCCCACCTTCCCGCAGAGCGAGCTCGACAAGTTCAAGGGTCGATTCGCCTCACAGGTGCAGTACCAGCGCTCGCTGCCGAGCTTCATCGCCCAGGAGCGCTTCTTGAGCGCGGTGTACGGTGAGCATCCGGCCAGCCTCATCGTGCCGCCCGACGAGGTGATCGCTGCGCTGACACCGGCGGATCTCGCGCAGTATCACGCGGCGGTGTATCGCCCGAACAATGCTTTCGTGCTCGCGCATGGCGCCGTGTCGCTCGAGGATCTCGTCGCGAGACTCGAGCGCGTCTTCGGCTCTTGGGAGCAGGCGCCCGTTCCCGAGCGCGAGGTTCCGATCCCCGCGCCGCCGGAGAAGGCGCGCGTATTCGTCATCGATCGGCCGGGCTCGGTCCAGACCTCGCTCAGGATCGGCGCGCTCGGCATCGACCGGCGCAGCGACGATTACTTTGCGCTGCTCGTGATGAATCACATCCTCGGCGGCAGCCCGGCTTCTCGGCTATTCACAAATCTTCGCGAAGATAAAGGCTACACGTACGGCGTTTCGAGTAGCTTCACCGGTACGACGTTTCCGGGCATCGTCGTGACGACGACCGATGTGCGCACGGAGGTCACCGAAGGGGCGATGCGCGAGCTCAAGCGCGAGCTCGAGCGGATCGCGAACGAACCGGTCGGTCGAGAAGAGCTGGAGCAGGCCAAGCGGGCGCTGATCGGCCGATTCGCGCTGTCGTTGGATTCGCCGCAGGCGCTGCTCAACAATCTGGCTACGCAGAAGATTTATGGCTTTCCGGACGACTACTGGGACAAGTACCCGCAGCGCCTCGAAGCGATCACCGCAGCCGACATCCAACGCGTCGCGCGCACGTACTACGCGCCCGAGCGGCTGCAGATCGTCGCGGTGGGCGACGAGCGTGCGATCCGCAAAGTGCTCGAGCAGTACGGGGCCGTGCAATCGAGCAACTGACATGCAGATTGATGCTGGGCGTTGCGCTTGCGGCGCAGCGACTTCGCCCGTTCGTAAGAGTGCTCTCGGAGAAGCGCGATGAGCGCATCAGAGATTCGTAGTCCTCTCGCGCGGCTCTTGTCTCGCCTCGCCCCGATCCGGCCAAACGAGGTGCCCGCGGTCGTTGCGGCGTTCCTCTTGTTCTTCTGCTTTTGGGCCGGCTATTTCGCCGTACGGCCCGTGCGTGAAACGGTCGGGACGCTGCTCGGGCGCGAGCGCGTCGCCGACCTTTGGGTCGTCACGTGGATCGCTTCGCTTGCCATCGTGCCGCTTTACGGATGGATCGTCGCACGCTTCCGCCGCACGACCTTCTTGCCGCTTACGTACGGCTTTGTCGGGGTGGTGTTCGCTTTCATCGGACTGACGCTGCAGGGCGAGACGATCAACATCGCGGCCGGACAGTTCTTCTACGTTTTCATCAGCGTGCTGAACCTGTTCCTGATCTCGATGTTCTGGAGCTTCCTGCTCGAGCTCTTCGACAGCGAACAGACCAAGCGACTTTTCGGTGTCATCGCGGCTGGCGGTACGGCCGGCGCACTTGTCGGGCCGTTCGTTTCCGACATGCTCGTCGAGCGCATCGGCAACAGCGGCATCCTCTTCCTCGGTGCAGGCATGTTCTTCGCCGCCATCGTCGCGCAGCGCGTGCTGCTGCGCATTTGGCACGAAAGCGCGCCAACCACGGATCCTTCCGCGAAAGCACAATCCGAGCGGCCGATCGGCGGGAACCCGTTTGCGGGTTTCATGCTCGTATTGCGCTCGCCGTATCTGCTCGGCATCGCGCTCTTCATCGTGATGATCTCGACAGTGAGCACCTTCCTGTATTTCGAGCAGCTAAGGCTCGTCGAGATCACGTTCTCCGACATGACCGAGCGTACACGCGTCTTCGCGCGGCTCGATTGGATCGTGCAGACGCTGACGATTCTCTCGCAGATCTTCCTGACAGGACGCATTGCTAAGCGCTTCGGCGTCACGGCGCTGCTCACGGTCGTGCCTTTCGCTATGGTGCTCGGCTTCCTGGCGCTTGCCGCAAGCGGCACGTTTGCCGTGCTCGCCATCGTGTTCGTGCTCCGTCGCGCTTGCGAATATGCATTCATCCGTCCCGGACGCGAGATGCTCTATTCGCCGCTCGACAAGGAGACCAAGTACAAGGCGAAGAATGTCAACGACGTGCCGGTCTATCGTGGAGCCGATGCGCTCGCGGCGCAGGTCAACAATGGTTTGAATGCTGCAGGTGTCGGCGCTGCGGGAGTGGCGTTTCTCGGCGCCGCGGTTGCCGCCGTGTGGGGCTTCATCGGGTGGTGGTTGGGACGGCGTCTCGAGAAGATCAACGCCGGACAAGACAAAGCACAGGGCGGACGCGCCTGAGGCGCAGATTCACGCGCTCAATTGCCGAGGCGATACTGCAAGCGGATGAACGCACGCTGCTCGACCGCTTGACCGTCGCGTACGATCGGCTCGAAGCGCCAGCGCCGCAACGCATCGAGCGCCGAGCGTTCGAACACCCCGCGGGGTTCCGCTGCGCGCACTGCGAGGTCGTGCGGCGCGCCGTCGGCTGCAATCGTGAACTCGATGTCCACCCAGCCTTCGATGCCGCGCGAGCGTGCTTCGAGCGGATACTCGGGCGGCACCTCGCGTAGTCGTCGCAAGCTCGCGGCCGGCACGACGCGATTGCGTTCGGCTTCGGCAAGGCTCGCTTGCAGTCGGGTGCGCACGGCGCCGAGCGCAGGAAGATTCGGTTGCAGCTCGGTCGCCTTGTCCAGATACACCTTCGCTTGATCCAGATTGCCCGCCGCCAGATGCGTACGCGCGTGATCGAGGAGGGTTGTCGCCAGCCGGCGTTGCTCCTCGATGACCTCGGCACGATCGGCGTACTGTTCGCGCACGGCGGCAAGGCGGTCGAACGCATTGTGCTCGGCCGGTTCGATGAGTGCGCCGCGTTCGCGTAGACGAGTCGCGAGCGCGAGCTCCTCGCGCCAATCTTCGTCGACAGCCGCCTCCTCGAGTCCGCTTGCAGCCGTCGATTCATCATCGAGCGCTTCTGCATCGAGCGAATCGGTTTCAGACGCGAGTATCTCTTCCTCTGCGTCGCGGTTCTCGGTTTCGCGCGCTATCGATTCGGGCGCGTCAGTATCGACCGCCGCATTCGGTGCTGCGACTGGCGCGTCGCTCGCTGCTTGTGCAGCGCTCGGGGTCTGCTGCGGCGAAGGAGCGGCCACGCGCGGCGCATCCGATCGCGGCGTCTGCGAGCGCGACAGCGCGATCAGCTGCTCGTACAGCGCGCCGTAGCGAGGATGATCGGGTTGCGCTCGCTGCAAGAGCGACAGCGCGGCCGCTCCTGCTTGCGGATCGCGTGCGCTCAACGCGGCGATGACCTTCGCTTCGAGTGCGGTGAGGACACGTTCCTCGCCAGCTTTCGCTTCAGGATGGTTCGGTACGAGCGCGAGCACTTCACGATAAAGCTCGAGCGCATTGTCACCGCGCGGCTCGGCCAGCCGGCCGGTGGCGAGCGCAATCTTCGCGCGCCCCAAGAGCTCTTCCACTTGATGCGCGACATCGGTGGCTCGCGCACCGGCGCCGTCGTCCAGGCGGAAGCGATGCGGGCCCGCAAAGAACCACACGAGGCCGAGCACGATGACGAGGACCGCAAGCACGATCGGCAAGAGGGGCGCGGCGGCCTTGGAGCGCCGTGCGATCGTCTTGACCGTCGTGAGCACGAACGGCTCGACATTGCGAATCTCGAAGTAGCGCCGCGTCGCCGCGCTCAGGAAGAGTGAAGGCGCGTGCCGGCGAGACAGGCTTGTGCAGGAAGCGATAGATCCGTCCGTCGCCGACGAGCGCGGCCACTTTCGCTTCTTCCTCGCGCCGGCCGGTGGCGATGAGGACGAGCTCGGGGAATTGCGTCTGCAGCCGCTCGAGCAGACTGGCGACATCGCCGCGCAGCGTGCCGAGATCGGCAACGAGAATGCCGCAGCGGCCACCGACCAAATAATCGACGGCCGCTTCGGCCGAAGGTGCATGCCAAAGCGCGTGCTCGGCGCTTGCTGCTTCCCGCAGCGTCGCGAGGAGGCCGGCGTCGCTCGTCAGGACGACGACGTCGAGAACCTGACCGGGAGCCGAGCCCGCGGACGACGAGGGGAGGGGACTGTCGTGCCGCGTGCTATGCACTTCATTTCTCTGAAGACGATGAGCGCGTCATTCGAGACAGACGACCAGCTGCGCCGAATGGCTGCGCCAGTTGATCGGAATCACGAACGAGCGGATGTTTTCGGGCGTGACGACTTTCTCCGGCTCACCGGCGACGACCGTCGGCACCGAGATCATGAAGTCCTTGCCGAAGTCGCGGCGCGCGTTACCGGAGATGGTGTTGGCGACCTCGCCGACGAGATCGCACATGTTCTCGTGCGTGAGCTCGGTTTCGCCCATGCGCATGAGCATCACCGTCAGCATCGGCCGCGACGCCGTGAAGTAAACGACGCCGCGCCGCTTGCCGGCGATATTGATCATGCCCGTGAATTCTTGCACCGTCGGACGGCCGTCCTGAACGATATAGGGGGATCCCACCGACGCCGGCTGATTGGCAGCCGTCGCGAAATAGTTGGTGGTCCCTTCGACGAAGGTTTCGAGTTCGACTCTAGTCAACATTGCCCGCGCCCCTCAACAGCTCTTCAAGCGCTTCCGTGAGCTGGCGGTCGGTAAAGGGTTTGCAGAGAAACCCGTTTGCTCCCTTCTTCAAGGCTTCGATCGCAGTCGCTTTATCGGAAAGCGCCGAGATCACGAGAATCAGAACATCAGGCTTGATCTTGACGAGGTTCTCGACGCACTCGATGCCGTCCATTTCCGGCATCGTGATGTCCATGGTGACGACATCGGCAGGTTCTTTGCGGAAGGCTTCGACGGCCTGCTTGCCGTTCGAGGCTGTCGCAATGACCTGCAAACGGTCGATTTTCAGCTCGCGCTCGATCTTGCGACGAATGATGTTTGAATCGTCGCAAATCATGAGCTTGAGCTTCCGATTCGTCAACGGTTCAGCTTTAGCGGTTGCAAGCGCCATGAGTGCCTCTGGAAGCGTCCTTCTGGAACATTACGCAGCAGCGCGCTGAGTCGCCGGCAGCCAGATCTTGAACTTGGAGAACTTCCCGCCAGCCGAGGCCAGACCGACTCGGCCGCCGAGCTCGGCCACGAGGATACGGACCAGGTCCATACCCGCGCCGCGCCCGGCGTCGGTGGTGACGCGATCGGCCGTCGAGAAACCGGGTCGGAAGATGAGCGCCATCGTCTGGCGCGGATCTAGCACCGCAGCCTGCGCCGGCGTGATGAGCCCGCGCTCGATCGCCACTTCCTTGATGCGCTCGAGCTGCAGCCCGCGCCCGTCGTCCTGAACGATGAGCTCATAGCCGTCGCCACGCTGCGTGAATTCCACCGCGAGCGTGCCGACTTCCGATTTGTTCGCTTTGACGCGTTCGCTCGGCTCTTCGATGCCGTGCACCACGGCATTGCGCACGAGCTGGATCGTGATGTCCTTGACCGCGCGCCGATAGGCTTCGGGCACGTTTTCCAGGCCGCTGCAGCGAAGCGTCACTTGCTTCGAATAGCTATTCGCGACGCGCGCTGCGAGGTCGGCGAGCGTGCGCTCGAGGCCGCTCGCGCTCGTCTCCTCGACGCTGCCCGTCTCGGCGCCGGGATCGACCGGCACCTCATCGTGCTTGCCGGCGAGCAGCTGATCGACCTTCTCGGCCGAAACTTGACCGCCGGCGCTGCGGCGCGTCGCGATCGCCTGGTGCAGATCGACGAGGCGGCCGAGCATCTCGCGCACTTGCGCCAAGTGATTGAACAGCTCGTCGAGCTTGACGACGAGCGGCAGGAAGTCGCTGCCCGAAAGCGACGGCCGGGTCTTGAGATCGTTGAGCGATTCTTCGAATGCGTGCGCACGCTGCTCGACCGTCTTCAGGCCGAGCGCAGCCGCTTCGCCCTTGACCGCATGCACCTGACGATAGATGCCGTCGATCTTGGCGCGGAACGCCGCTTCTTCGCGCGCCGGCTCCTTCAGGATGGAGTTGACCATCTTGAGCGAGACATCGGCGTCGGAGAGGAAGCTCGTCAAGCTGTCCGGATCGACGTGCAGAATGCGCAGCAGCAGATCGAGCTGCGCCTGCGCCTTCTCCTGCGATTCCTGCAGCTCGCGCGAGAGCATGACGCGCTTGGTGACGTCGTTCACCGTCACGAGCAGGTGCGACAGGCTGCCCTCGGATTTCACACGGTTGAAATCGAACTCGAGGAAGTGCGTATCGAAGCCGCCCGCCGGATTCTCGAAGTGCACTTCGACTTCGGAGAGCGGGTTGATCGTCTTGACGAGCTTCTCGTTGACGCGCTCGCCCCAGAGCAGCGCCACGTAATCCATCGCGGTGCGCAGCGTCTTCTCCGGCACGATGTCCTTGAGCAGCTGATCGAAGGTAAGGCCCGTGAAGTCGTCGCGGCGGAAGATCGTGTTCAGCGCGAGCGAGCGCTCGCTACCGATGCGCAGATCCTTGTCGAGCAGGAACAGACCTTCGTTCACCGTGCGCAGGATGTCCTCCGTCTCCTTGCGCGCGCGGTTCGCGATGATTTCTTCCTTGCGCAGGTTACGCGCGAAGTAGAAGAAGATCGCACCGAGGAGCAGCAGCGCCGCGGTCATGCCGCCGATCTGCAGCCACTTGAGCAGGCGCGCATCGCTGGCGTTGTCGGCTTCGACGAGCGCGGCCAGATCCGCCATCGCCTTGGTGAGCGGCGCTTCGGCATTGGCAGCGTATTCGTTGAGCTCGTCGACGGCAGCGACGAGACGGCGACCGCGCGGGCTATAGGACGGCGTCGCGGCGCCTTCGTCCTTTTTCTGCGCAGCCGTTGCGTTCTCGGGTTGCTGCGCGCTGTCCGTCGCATACGGCGAGCCGGCGAAGTTCAGGATCGGCGTGAGCTTCTCGCGATAGCCGTCCCAGAGCTTGCGGGTATTGTCGAGAATCGCACGCGCTTCGTTGCTCGCAAGGGCCGGCACGGCCACGACTTGACCGTCGCGCTTCGTCACCATGCCGCGCGTCGTCAGGCCGCCAAGCGCCGTGTTGTACGTGCGCGCGATCTGACCGAGCGTATCGAGCTGCTGTTGAATGTCTTCGCCTTGCTTCAGCTGCTCGGCGAGCGCTTTGCCTGCATCGTGCAGCGCGACAGGCCGTGCCTGCTGTTCGGCGAGGAACTGAAGGCCGACGGCATTGTCGGCGAAACGNCCCGCGATGCCGTGATTGAACGCCAGGATGATCGCGATGAACACGAGGAATCCCGTGATCGCGAGCACGATTCCCTTGTACCGACCCAGATCAAAGATGCCCATGCACAATCCCCTATAGCCTGTGACTTAGATGCGGCGGCGGCCGGTCCACACGCATCCAAACGCCGGATGGAATGGCTCTCTTCTAAGTTGGAAGAACGAACCACGGCGACGGCGATTCTCAGTCCTTTTATCTGACAATAAGCTCTATACCAGCGCTCGAACTAGCTCCCAGTTTTGAAGCGCCGAAATTTGCGCCAGTTCAAACTTTCGCTCACTCCCTGCGGCAATCCTCGGCGCCGGCCCTAGTGCGAAGTACCCGGGTTTTCGCGGCGTGTGCGGTGTCCGCCTCATCAGCCGCTCAGTGATCCGCCGCGGGCCGCACGCGAATGAGGCGAAAGGTAGCGAGCAATAGTTGTCGAGCCAACGAACGGGATCTCGGTTTACGACGTGCGATCGCTACCACAGTCTCNGGAGGGGCTGCCTCCCTCGGTCGACGAATCAATAGCTTATGTCCATTCGCGGGCGGCTGTCCGAGTGCTACTTTTTCGCGACACCTGAGAATTTTCTCCTGTTCAGGCAAGGACTTACGCATGAAAAAGGTGCTTGCGACGCTCGACAAGAGGGGGCGCTCGCGCTCATGATGAAGACGGGTTGCAGTCAACCGGCTCAGAGGGACGATGGACGCGGATATCGAGTTCAAGTCGCACGTGCCTAGCGAGCGACGTGCCGAGTTGGAGGCGCTGCTGTTCTTCAACGCGTGCCAGGAGCGGGTCTCCGATTGCATCGCCCATGCCGTCGAGCGCTTCGGCGCGCCCGAAATCGTGGAGCAAGGCGGTCGCCTGCGAATCCAGATGCAGAACATGCCCGACGTGCAGTCGCTGTTTGCGATCGAGCGCAGCACCGGCCGACCCGTCGGAGTGGCTGTCTATACGCGGCAGGACATTGAACACATCACCGTCATGCACGTGGGCGTCGCGGCCGAATACGCAAGCGGCGGGCGCAAAGCGAGCGCGCAGTTGTTGCTACGGCTGTTGCGCGAGGTGCGCCGTTCGACGCGACGGGTGAAAGGCGTGCGCCGCGTGGAGCTGTTCTACGCGAGCCGCAGGCTGGAGTCGCGCTGGCGAATGCCTTCCTCCAAGGCCGTCCTCAACTGATCCCGTCGCTCGCTGCGCGTGCTCAATTCCGGTCGGCAAGGGCGAGCGAGCCCAGGCGGGCGTGCGCTCGCGAATGCGGCGACGTTTCTCGCACTCCTCAGCGTCACCGCGCTGCTGCTCGGCGCGCTTGGCCGCTGGTTCTGGCCCTTCGATCTCTTGGCGCACGCGCGCGTGCACTGCGCCGCGGTGCTGTTCGCTGCGGCGCTCGTATTCGCAGCGCTACGGAATTGGCAGAGCGCGGCGATCGCATTGCTCGCCATGCTGCTCGCGGCGGTGCCGCTGCTCGATTATCTGATGCCTGCACGCGCGGCGAGCGTTGCGGCGGCCGCCGAGCCGACGCTCAAGGCGCTCTCGTTCAATATCTGGTTCCGCAACGATGATCCGAATCGCCTCGTCGAGTATCTCGATGCGAGCGGCGCGGACATCGTAGTGCTGCAGGAAATGTCGGAGGACGAAGGGCGCGCCTTGCACGCGCATCTGACCGCCTATCCGCACGCTTATCTAGAGGGCGCGGGTTCAAGCGACACGGTCTTGTTCTCGCGCTGGCCGATCAGGGACGCTACCGTGGTGCCGCTGGCAGAGGATGCGGTCGGCGCGTTGTGCGCGACGATCGAGTGGCGCGACCGGCAGATCACTGTCGTCGGCGTGCATCTTCATTGGCCATTGGGAGGAACGGCCGCTGCGCGGCGCAATGCGGAGTTGGCAGCGCTCGCTGCGATTGCGCAGTTGGACGAAGCACCGTTGATCGTGCTCGGCGATTTCAATATCACGCCGTGGTCAGCGCACTTTCGCCGCTTCGTCGAGTCCTCGGGCCTTGCGGATTGCTCGCTCGGTCACGGGCTGAATCCGACTTGGCCGTCGCAGGCGCTCCTGTTCGGCATTCGCATCGATCACTGCTTCGTCTCGCCGCAATGGCGCGCGCTCGATGCGCGGGTCGGGCCCGCGCTCGGTTCCGATCATCGGCCGCTCTGGGTCGAGCTGGCGTTGCAATAGCAAAGAGCGGCGTCGGGCTAGGCGCTCTCGGCCACGCGCTTGATCACGTATCCGCCCGATTTCTGATCGGCTTCGAGCAACAGGAGCTTGCGCTCCTGCGCCTCCTCCAGCAGCTCGCTGAAGGTGCGAAAGCCGTAGTAGCGCTCGTTGAATCCGGGGTTACGCCGCTTCAAGGTCTGCTTGACCATCGAGCCCCAGATCTTCTCGTCTTGATCGCGCTCCTCGGCGAGCGCTTCGATGGTGTCGAGCACGAGATCGAAGGCTTCCTGCTTGCGGTCTTCTTCGGTCTTCTCGGTCGGTTCGGTCTTGACCGGCTGCTCCTTGTTCGCATTCGCCGCCGCCGGCTGCTTCGTACGACGCCGCGCGCGCTGCTTCTTCTTCTCGCTCTCGCGCACGAGGTCGTCGTAGAAAATGAACTCGTCGCAGTTGGCGATCAGCAGGTCGGACGTGGAGCTCTTCACGCCGACGCCGATCACCGTCTTGTTGTTCTCGCGCAGCTTGCTGACGAGCGGCGAGAAATCGGAGTCGCCGCTGATGATCACGAACGTATCGACGTGCGACTTCGTGTAGCAGAGATCGAGCGCATCGACGACCAGGCGGATATCGGCCGAGTTCTTGCCGGACATGCGCACGTGCGGGATCTCGATCAGCTCGAACGATGCCTCGTGCATCGGCGCCTTGAACTCCTTGTACCGTTCCCAATCGCAATACGCCTTCTTGACGACGATACTGCCCTTGAGCAGCAGGCGTTCGAGCACGCGATCGATATCGAACTTCGCGTACTTCGCGTCGCGCACGCCGAGCGCGATGTTCTCGAAGTCGCAGAAGAGCGCCATGTTGGTGATCGTATGTGCCATGAGCGGATCGTCAGATGTGGGTGGTGGCTCGCATGATACGCCTGAATGCCGCGACGGCTGTAGGCATCGGGCAATGTTTTCCGGTGCGGTGCGCAAAGTCGCTGCGGCTTGCGCTCACAGCCAGCCTTTGCGCTTGAACAATGCGTACGTCACGGCCATCGAGCCGATCATGAGCCCGATCGAGAACAGAAAGTCGCTGTAGCGACCCGGCAGGTGCGGCAGCAGCTCGAAGTTCATGCCGTAGATGCTCGCGATCAGCGTCGGCGGCAGGAACAGCACGGCGGCGACGGAGAAGATCTTGATGATGTTGTTCTGTTCGACGTTGATGAGGCCGAGCGTCGCTTCCAGGAGGAAGGAGACCTTCGAGCCGAGGAAGCTCGTGTGGTCCGAGAGCGAGATGACGTCGCGGCTGATCGACTGGAAGCGGTCGCGCTGCTCGTCGCTCATCTCGATGTTGCCGGATTGCTGCGCGAACATGAGCAGCCGCCCGAGGCTCACCAAGCTTTCGCGCGCCTTCGAGTTGAGCTCGCCGTTGAAGCCGATGTGCTCGATGAGCGCGCGCAAGTCGCGGCTGTTCGGCTGACGGCTTGCCGGTCGCGTGAAGATGGTGCCGGACAGGCTGTCGAGGTCGTTGCCGACGCGTTCGAGGATGTCGGCAATGCGTGCCGTCAGGGCTTCGATGAGGCCCGCGAGCACCGCAACCGCGCTTTGGCACGAGGCCGGGTGTCGTTGAGCGTAGGCGGCGAAATGCTGGAACGGCTTGGTTTCGATGTGGCGATTCGTGACGAGGCGACCGTTCACGAGGATGAACGTGATCGCCGTGGTGACGGGACGATCCGTGTCGAGCTGCGCCGCGACGGTCGCCGTCATGTGAAGCGCGCCGTTGTCTTCGTAGAGACGGTTGGAGGTTTCGATCTCCTTCATCTCTTCGCGCGTCGGGACTTCGATGCTCAACGCGCGTTCGACGAGCGCTTCTTCCTCGGGCGTCGGCTCCAGCAGATCGATCCAGAGCGCATCGTCCGGCAAGTCGCCGGCACCGGTCAGCTCGATGCGCTCGAGGCCGTGAGGTCGTGGCACGAAGACGTTCAGCATCGTCGCCTGCCAACCTCNGCCGGCCCTGGCGAGTCTCTCAGCTGCCGTGCTCGTGCGCGGCGATCTCTTCGATGATGGCGAAGAGATTCGCCTCGCTGCCGGCGCTCGAGACGCTGGTCGAGTACTTGCCGTTGACGATCAGCAGCGGCACCGATTCCACGCGATAGCGCCGATTGAGCGTGTCGGCGCGCTTCAGCTTCGACTCGACCGCGAACGACGAGAATGCGTCTTGGAAGTCTTTCGCGCTCACGCCGTGCTGCTTGAAGAAGGCGGCGATGCGATCGACCGTATTGAGCGGATTGTTGTTGACGTGGATCTCGCGAAAGATGAGCGAGTGCAGCTCATCGAGCTTGCCGAGCGCCTCGGCCGTATAGAAGAGGCGCGCATGCATGCGCAGCGTGTCGTTCCACATCGCCGGAATGCGCACGACCTCGATGTAGCTCGGCGCCTTCTTGCGCCACGCCTCGAGCGACGGGTCGAGCGCATAGCAGTGGCCGCAGGCGTACCAGAAGACTTCGGCGACCTCGACCTTGCCGGGCGCGACACTCGTCGGCTGCGCCGGCACGATCTTGTGATAGTGGGTGCCTTCGCGGAAGCGAGCAGAGGTCGGCGGGCCGGACGGGGCGGCGCCCACGCGCAGCGACGGCTGCGTCGTATCGGCAGCCGTGTTCGCCGCGCTTTCGTCCGCCGTTTCGCTGACCGTCTCCGACGGGGCGGTTTGCGGGTCCGTCGCTGCTTCGGTCTGCGGCTCCGCCGCGACCGGAGGCGCCTCGACATGCTCGGTCGGCATGTTCGTTCCGGGCGTCTGCGATGCCTCATCGCGGCCACCGCAGGCGGCGAGCGTGGCGAGCAGGATGGCGGACAGGAACGAAGCAGCGAGTTTCTTCATGGCATGAGCCTCGCGGGCAGAGGATTAACGCAATCCTTGCACGTATGCGGCAACGGCGTCGATCTGCTCGTCCGTCATCGTACGAGTCACATCGCGCATCATGCTGTTCGGATCCGTTTGCCGCTGGCCGGAGCGATAGGCGCGCAGCTGAGCGGCGATGTACGTGGCGTGTTGGCCCTGAATCGACGGGTATTCGGCGGCGGGATTGCCCGTGCCGCGCGGACCGTGGCAGCCGCTGCACGCCGGGACATTCGTCTCGGCGTCGCCGCCGCGGTAGATGCGCTGACCGAGCTCGACCTTGCTCGGGTCGGCTTCGAGGCCCTTGCGCGTCTGAGTCGAGTAGAACGCTGCCAGGTCGGCCATGTCCTCTTCGGAAAGCGTCAGGGCGATCGGGGACATGAGCGGGTTCTCGCGCGCGCCGCTCTTGAAGGCTTGCAGTTGCTTGAGGATGTAGGACGCGTGCTGGCCGGCAATGTTCGGCCACTCCGGATTCACGCTGTTGCCGTCGATGCCGTGACAGGCGACGCACGTGGTCGATTTCGCCTGACCCGCTTCGGCGGAACCTCCATCGGCCGGCGCGGCAGCAATCGCGTGCGCAGAGCACAGCAGCGTCATCAGGATGATCGATCGAAGCTTCATCGTTCTCGTACTCCAGTATCTCGCAGGCTTGGCCGTGGCTCCGGCAGCATAAAAGGCCCGAAATTGTACACTAGGGCCAGTCATTCTTTCCGCCCCGAGGCTCATGCCGCAGTTTCCTCAGGTCGCATTCCTCAAGAGTGCCTGGCAGGCACAGCAATTCCCTGCGGACGCCGGCGCGGAGGTCGCCTTCGCCGGCCGGTCCAACGCGGGCAAGTCGAGTGCGCTCAACGCCATCACGGGCCGCAAGGATCTCGCGCGGACCAGTAAGACGCCGGGCCGCACCCAGCTCATCAACTTCTTCGCGCTCGACGAGAAGCGCCGGCTTGTGGATCTGCCCGGCTACGGCTACGCGAAAGTCCCCGAGCACATGAAGCGGCATTGGCAGGAGCTCTTGTCGCGCTACGTGCAGACCCGCGCCTCGCTCAAGTGCATCGTGATCGTCATGGACGCGCGCCACCCGCTGACGGCGTTCGACGTGCAGATGCTGGAGTGGACGCAGGCGCAAGGTCATGCCGTGCACGTGCTCTTGACCAAGGCCGACAAGTTGAGCCGCGGGCAGGGCGCGGCCACGCTCCAGCGCGTGCGCAGGGAGCTCGGCGAGCGCGGCACGGTGCAGCTGTTTTCCGCGGTGTCCAAGCTCGGCGTCGACGAGGCGCGCAAACGCGTGCTCGAGTTGCTCGCGGTTTAGTCGAGGGGCGGTCGCTGGGCAAAAAAAACCCGGTGGCTTGGCGCCACCGGGAGAGCGTTTACCCGGCATGGGGATGGACCGGGTGAATCGTCCGCTCAGGGAGGCCAGCGGACGAGAGCGTCCTGGCCGACGCTCGTAACCTGAGACGTCCCAAGTTTCCGAAAGTTCCGCTCTCGTGCGTGCTGAAAACGTGAAGAAATTTTCATTATTTCAGTCGCTTATGAGAGACATCCAAGCGACGAAAGGGTCGTTCGCGAACCACGCACGCCGGTGCGGGATCAGGGCGATCGTTGCGAGGCTGCAACGACCTTGATCGGGGTTGATGCGCTGATCGGACGCAGGGCAGGGGGGTGCGGGCGGGGAAACGCCCGCACCGGGAAGGCCGGCGGCTTACAGGAATGTCCAGGTCACGCCGATCGAAAACATGTTCACATCGTCGACGTCATCGATGTCGAACACCTCGTACTCGGCCCGCAGGCTCAGGCTGCCGAGCCTGAATTGGGCCCCGACGCCGTAGGCGAGATCGGTGCCGTCATCGCGCGATAAGGTGATGCCGCGCGTGCCGATCTNGCTATCCCAGCTCACCAGGCCGCCCTTGGCGAACAAATCCACCGGACCGACGGGCAGGAAGCCGACCGCGAACGCGGAAATGCCGTCCGCGTCGATNTCGAGGCCANTGTCCTTNGCCTTGCCGAAGTTCACGTAGTTGGCTTCGATCGCAAGCCAGTCGAGCGGACGGATNCCGGCGATCACCTTGAAACNCGTGTCGTCGCCGTCGAAGCGCAAGGTTTCGTCGATCACCTCTTCGGTGAGCTCGACGTTTGCCTGACCGACGCTCAANCCCACGTAGATCCCGTTGTCCGCNGCCGTNGCCGCGGNGCCGAATCCGAGCGCCATCAATCCGAGAAGAATCGCTTTACGCATCTAGATCTCCATTTCCANTGTCGAGGGGTGCCGCACGTGCTCCGCACGCATGCGTGCCCAGGATGCACGCCCGAGCTGAAAGAGGGATGAATGCGGCGGCGGCAAGGATACGCCATCGTCACGCCGGAGGCGGCACGTGACGCCGGTAGACAACACCGGCTGCGCACGCAGCGCGCCGCCTTTGCTAATGGGCCGCCTCCCAATTCTTGCCGACGCCGACGTCGACTTTGAGGGGTGTGCGCAGCTGCGCGGCGCCGCACATGATCTCGCGCACGCGCGGCACGAGCGCATCGACATGCTCTTCTTTCACTTCGAAGACGAGCTCATCGTGCACTTGCATGATGAGATGTGCCTCGAGATTGGCGCTCGCCAGCCACCGATCGATCTCGATCATCGCGCGCTTGATGATGTCGGCGGCGGTGCCTTGCATGGGCGCATTGATGGCGGCGCGCTCGGCGCCTTGGCGCAGGTTGTTGTTGCGCGAGTGAATGTCGTTCAGATAGAGCCGGCGTCCGAACACGGTTTCGACGTAGCCGCGCTCGCGCGCCTGCTGCCGCGTCTCTTCCATGTAACGGCGCACGCCGGGATAGCGCTGGAAGTAAAGGTCGACGTAGTGCTGNGCTTGCGCGCGCGNGATGCCGAGGCGGCTTGCAAGCCCGAANGCGGACATGCCGTAGATGAGGCCGAAGTTGATCGCCTTCGCNGAGCGGCGTTGCTCCGCNGTCACTTGATCGAGCGGCAGTCCGAATACTTCCGCAGCGGTGGCTTGGTGAATGTCGCGGTCTTCGCTGAACGCGTTGAGCAAGCCTTCATCGCCCGACAGGTGCGCCATGATGCGCAGCTCGATCTGCGAATAATCGGCGGCGACGATGACCCAGCCGGGCGGCGCGATGAATGCTTGGCGAATGCGCCGGCCTTCCGCGGTGCGGATCGGAATGTTCTGCAGATTCGGATCCGCCGAGGACAAGCGACCGGTCGCTGCAACAGCCTGCTGATACGTCGTGTGAATACGCCCGGTGCGCGGATTGATCTGCAGCGGCAGCTTGTCGGTGTACGTCGATTTGAGCTTGGCGCACGCGCGGTACTCCATGATCGTGCGCGGCAGCTCGTACGAGACGGCAAGCTCTTCGAGCACGTCTTCCGCCGTGGAGGGTTGTCCCGTCGGCGTCTTGCGCAACACGGGCAGCTTCAGCTCGTTGAACAAGACTTCTTGCAGCTGCTTCGGCGATTCGAGCGCGAAGGGTCTGCCGGCGGCGCGATGCGCCTCGGCTTCGAGCTCTTGCATGCGCGCGGCCAGCTCGCTGCTCTGGCGGCGCAGCACATCGCCGTCGATCAGCACGCCGCGTTCTTCCATACGCATGAGCACGGGCGCAAGCGGCTGCTCGATCTGCGAGTAAACGTCTGCGAGCTTGCCCGCGGCTTCGAGCTGCGGCCACAAAGTACGATGCAGTTGCAAGGCGACGTCGGCTTCTTCGGCCGCGCAGTTCGTGGCGATGTCGAGCGCGACCTGATTGAAGCCGATCTGCTTGGCGCCGCGGCCGACGACGGTGGCGTAGTCGACGGTCTCGCGGCCGAGATACTTGCGCGCCAATGCATCGAGCTCATGCCGCGTCGCCGTGCTGTTCCAGACATACGATTCGAGCATTGCATCGAAACGCTGTCCGTTGAGCTCGATGCCGTGGCGTTTGAGGATGTGCGCATCGAGCTTGAGATGATGGCCGACCTTCGCCGGTTGCTCGCTCGTCAGGATGGGCGCAAGCAAAGCCAGTGCCTCCTCGCGCGCAATCTGCGTCGGTGCGCCGGGATAGTCGTGTGCCAGCGGAATGTAGATTGCAGTGCCGGGTTCGATCGCGAACGACAACCCGACGAGCTCGGCCTGCATGTAGTCGGCGCCGCTCGCCTTCGTGTGCAACGCAACGAGTTCCGCAGAGCGCAGCCGTTCTACCCACTCGGCAAGCGCTTGCGCCGTGGTGACGGTTTGATAGTTCGTAGGCACCACGGCGGCGCTCGGTGCTGCCGGGACGACATTCGGCGTTTCGCCATCGCCCGGTCCTTCGAGCTGACGCAGCAGCGAGCGCAGCTCGAGGCGCGTGTAGAGCTCGCGCAGCCGTTCCCGATCCGGCTCGCGCCGCACCAGCGCCGCATAGGATTGCTCCAAGGGAACATTGCAGTCGAGCGTCGCCAGCTTGCGCGAGAGCTCGAGATCCTTGAGGCTCGCCCGCAGGCTCTCGCCGACCTTGCCCGTGATCGCATCCGCATGCGCCACGAGGTTATCGAGCGTGCCGTACTCGTTGAGCCACTTTGCGGCTGTTTTCGGCCCGACCTTCGGCACACCCGGGATGTTGTCCGAGGTGTCGCCCACCAGCGCGAGATAGTCGACGATCTGTTCGGGCCAGACATCGAACTTGGCTTTGACTCCATCGCGATCGAGGCGCGAGCCGGTCATCGTGTTGACGAGCGTGATGCGCTCGTTGACGAGCTGCGCCATGTCTTTGTCGCCCGTCGAGATCAGTACGTCGACGTTGTCCGCTGCCGCGCGCGTCGCCAATGTGCCGATGACATCGTCGGCTTCGACGCCTTCGATACGCAGCAGCGGCAAGCCCATTGCCACGACGCAATCGAGCAGCGGCTGCAGCTGCGCGCGCAGATCGTCCGGCATCGGCGGGCGCTGCGCCTTGTACGACTCGAACAGATCGTCGCGGAACGTGCGGCCCGGCGCATCGAAGACGACGGCGATGAGCTCGGGCGCCTCTTCCTTGCAGAGCTTCTGCAGCATGTTGAGCACGCCAAGGACCGCGCCCGTCGGTTCGCCGCGCGAATTGGACAGCGGCGGCAGGGCGTGGAACGCGCGATATAGATAAGAAGAGCCGTCGACGAGGACGAGCTTACGCGGCGAGCTCATCGTGGCGATTGCGGCGTCTGCTGCGGACGGTCCGGATCGGCTGGCGTCGCCGGCGTCTCCGTGTCGGAGGCGGGTGCAGCATCGGTGCCGCGCCGGCCGGCTCGATCCTTGCGATCCGTTGCGGGGTCTCGAGCATCGCTCGGCGTCGCCGCCTCGGGCGCAGCACTTTCCGGGAGATAGAGCGGCCCGGTTTGTCCGCATGCGCAGCACAGGCACGCAAACAGCGCAGCGATGAGAGGCGAGAAGCGCTTCGAATGCATCGGCTGAGTATAGCCGACCGGGCGGCGAGGCGATGCGCGGGATTGCCGCGTAGCGGCGAAGCTCAGTCCTGTTTCTCCAGCACGGCCATCGTCAGGCGCGAGATGCACACGAGCTTGTCCTGCTCGTCGACGATGCGAATGTCCCACACCTGGCTGCGCTTGCCGAGATGAAGCGGCCGCGCGGTGCCGATCACGAAGCCGCTCGCCACGGCGCGCACGTGATTGGCATTGATCTCCTGACCTACCGTGCGGTACTTGGACGGATCGATGACCAACATCGCGCCCACGCTGCCGAGCGTCTCTGCGAGCGCGACCGACGCACCGCCATGCAGAATGCCGTAAGGCTGCCGCGTGCGGTCGTCGACCGGCATGCGGCCGCGGAAGTAGTCCGGTCCGAGCTCGATGAATTCGATGCCTAGAGTGCTGGCGAGCGACGGCACCCGAAAGCGGATCTCTTCGAGCGTGTAAGGACGGAACCAGATCATGGGCGGATGCGCTGAACGGCGAGCACGCGACGGTGAGGAGAGCCTAGCGCTTCGTCAGCGTGTTCTCCATTGCTTCATCGCCGACAGACTCCGTCACTTGCCCTTCTTCAGCTCCTCGGCGACGCGGCGATACGCTTCGCGGAAGGGAATGCCTTCTTTCACGACGAGCTCGTTGGCACGCGCCGCGGCGTGAATCGAGGGATCGAGCCTGATGCGCTCGGTGCGGAATTTCACGCCGTCGAGCGCGGCCGGCAGGATCGACAGCGTTTCCATGCACAGATCGATGCTGCGGAAAAGCGGCGCCTTGATGAGCTGCAGGTCGCGCTGATAGCCCGAGGGCAGCTTCGCCGTGATGCTCATCACTTCCAACAGGCATGCTTGAGCGCTCGCGGTGCGGCCGCGGATGAGCTCGAACACATCCGGATTGCGCTTCTGCGGCATGATCGACGAGCCGGTCGTGAACGCATCGGGCAGCTCGACGAAGGAGAATTCCTGCGTATAGAAGAGGAGCAGATCCGATGCGAGCCGTCCCACGTCTTGCATCACGAGCGCGATCTCGAAGGCAAGCTGCGCTTCAGCCTTGCCGCGCGAGAGCTGCACCGCGGTGACGGGCTCATGCACCACATCGAAGCCGAGGCGTTGCCGCGTGGCCTCGCGATCGATCGGCAGATTCGGCGAGCCGTAACCTGCTGCGGAACCGAGCGGGCTCTTGCCGACGCGCCGCTGCACCTGCGCAAGCCCTTCCGCATCGTCGCGCAGCTCGGCAGCAAAGCCGCCGGCCCAGAGCGCAACCGAGCTCGGCATTGCCTGTTGCATATGCGTGTAGCCCGGCAAGGCGATGTGGCCGTCGCGCGCGATCATTCGCTCGAGCGCGGCAACGACGTCGTTCACCTGTCGCACGAGCACGTCGATCGTATCGCGCAGGTACAGCCTGAGCGCCGTCAGCACCTGATCGTTGCGCGAGCGGCCGAGATGGACGCGCTTGCCGGCTTCGCCGATGCGAGCGGTTAACAGACTTTCTAGCGCCGTCTGGCCGTCTTCCTGTTGCAGCGAGACGCGCCATTCACCGCGCGCATGCTCTGCGGCGATTTCCGTCAGACCGCGCCGGATGGCCTCCAGATCCTCGTTCGACAGCAGCCCTTGCGCGTTCAGCATCTCCGCGTGCGCGATCGATGCTTTGACGTCGTAGGCAACCAGGCGATTGTCGAGTGCGTGATCTTCGCCCGCGGTGAATTGCAGCACGCGCTCATCGAGCGGCGCGCCTTTGTCCCAGAGGCGCGTCATGGCGACACTCCGCGTGTAGAGGCTGTAGGCGGTAGACCGCAGGCTGTAGCGAGAGACGGCATCGCCTCCGTGGGCGATGCGATTCGAATGTCTATGTTGCCGCGCATGTATTCTTTTCTAACCTACAGTACAGCCTAGAGCCTACAGCCTTAGCCCGTAGACTCATCCCGCCTGCTGCTCCGCCGGGCTGAGCGCGTTGATGTTCTCGACGATGAGCGTGCCCGTGCCTTCGTTGGTGAATACTTCCGCGAGGATGCTGTCGGGCGACTTGTACGAAATGACGTGCACGCGCCGTACGCCGCCGCGAATCGCATCTTCGATCGCCTTGGCCTTCGGCAGCATGCCGTCCTTGAGCGCGCCCTTGGCCTTGAGCTGCTGCAGACCCGCAAGATCGGTGTAGGAAATGATCGAACGCGGATCGTCGACCGATTCGAGGATGCCCGGCGCTCCCGTGCACAGCATCAGCTTCTCGGCTTTGAGCGCCGCACCGATGCCGGCGGCAACCGTATCGGCATTGATATTGAGGAGCGTGCCCTTGTCGTCGGCGGAGACGGGGCTCACCACCGGCATCAAGCCATCGTCGAGCAGCTGCTGCAGCACTTTCGCATCGATGAGATCGATGTCGCCGACGAAGCCGTAGTCGACGACCTCGCCTTCGACTTGCACGGGCGGACGCTTGTGCGCACGCACCAGTCCCGCATCGACGCCGCTCACGCCCACGGCCGCGATGTCGAACTCGCGGCAGATGCCGAGGATCTGCGTGTTGACGAGGCCGTTCAGCACCATGCTCGTCACTTCGATCGATTTCTCGTCGGTGACGCGCCGGCCTGCCACGACGCGCGGCGTGATGCCGAGCGATTCCTGCACCTGCGTGAGCTGCGGACCGCCGCCGTGTACGAGCACCACCCGAATGCCGACTTGATGGAGGATCGCGACTTGTTCGATCAGTGCGCGCGTTGCCGCCGTATCGCCAAAGACGCCGCCGCTCGCCTTGATGACGAACACCTTGCCTTTGTACATGCGAATGTAGGGCGCTGCGCTGCGCAGAGCACGAACGGCAACGGAGGGATCGGAACGAAGCATTGACTGAGTAACCTCGTGGCTAGATGCGGCGTCAGAGACTCGCAACCAAGTAATGGATCATGTTCGGCGGGCGCCGGCCCGGTTCATCCGCGCAGCAGGCGATACAGCACCGCCATCTGCACGACCATGCGATTGAAGGCTTCGCGGATGACGACGCTGCGCGGCCCGTCGAGCACTTCGTCGGCGACGGCGACGTTGCGGCGCACCGGCAAGCAATGCATGAAGTAGCAGCTCGGGTCCGCGTTCTTGAACCAGCTGTCCTTCACGCACCAGTCGCTCAAGTACTCGCGCAGGCGCGCATCCGCTTCGGCATCGCCGTAATACTGCGTCGAGCCCCATTCTTTCGCGTACACGACATGCGCGCCTTGCAACGCTTCGTTGCGATCTTCCGTTTCGCGCACCGAGCCGCCGGAGGCAAGCGCAGCCTGCCGCGCCTTTTCCATGATCGGTTCGGGCAGCGCGAAACCTTCGGGGCGCAGCACGACGACTTCCATGCCGCGCATCGCGGCCATGTGCACGGTCGCCGCCGGCACCGCGAGCGGCAGCGCGCGCGGGTGATTGGCCCAGGTGAGCACGAACTTGCCGCGCTCGGGCACGCGCAGCTCGTCCATCGTGTGCCAGTCAGCAAGCGCCTGGCAGGGATGGTTGACGGCCGATTCCATGTTCACGAGCGGCTTGTCGCACAGATCCGCCATCATGCGGAAACCCGTTTCCGCAAGATCCGCGGCGAGGTTGCGTCCTTCGGCAAACATGCGAATGCCGATGGCATCGCAGTAGGAAGCGAGCACCGGCACCGCCTCGCGCACGTGCTCGGCAGCGGTGCCGTTCATGATTGCGCCGGCGCGCGTTTCCATCTGCCACGTCCCTTGGCCGGGCGTGACGACGACGGCCGTGCCGCCGAGCCGCATCATCGCGCTTTGGAACGAGGTGAGCGTGCGCAGCGACGGGTTCAAGAAGAGCAGCCCGAGCACCTTGCCTGCGAGCGCCTGCGGCTGCGGGTGCTCCTGCAAACGCCTGGCCAGTCCGAGCAGGTCTTTGATCTGCTCACGCGGAAAGTCGGCAAGATCGAGAAAGCGTTTCATAGTTTTATCGTGACTGTATGACGAGATGACGCCGCGTCCGAGTCGCACCGGTTTGCGTTATCGCAAGCTCCGCGAGCGAACGACCCTGCGTGGCCTGAGCTCCTTTCATTTCGGCAGTTGCGCAAGCGCATCGCGCAATTGTTCGACGTGAGCGCTCTCGAGCACGTACGGTGCGAGAATGCGCAGCACGTTCGGATCGGCGCTCGTGCCGGTCAGAATGTCGAGGCGCAAGAGCTCGCTCTGCACGTCCTTCGCGGGCCGGCTCGTACGCAAGCCGAGCAGCAAGCCTGCGCCTTGCGTGCCGATGACCGGGCCGACGATGCATTTCTCGCGGATCTCGCGCGAGCGCTCGCGTACATTTTCGAGCAGATTCTCCGCTTCGATGATGTCGATGACGGCTTCGACGATCGCGCATGCCATCGGGCCGCCGCCGAACGTCGTGCCGAGCGAATCCTTCGTGAGGTGCGCGACCAAGTGATCCGCCACCAGGATCGCCGAAACCGGGAATCCCGCGCCCAGCGCCTTGGCGGTGGTGATGATGTCGGGAGTTACGCCGTACATATTGGCGGCGAACGGATAACCCGTGCGCCCGACACCGCACTGCACCTCGTCGAAGATGAGGATCGTGCCGGTGTCGTCGCAGCGGCGGCGCAGCGCTTCGAGGAATGCCTTCGGCATGTCGACTGCGCCCGCCACGCCCTGCACCGGTTCGACGATCACCGCTGCCGTTTGTGCATCGATGGCCTTGGCGAGACCGTCGAGGTCGCTCGGCTTGACGAACGCGACATCGAACGGCTTGGCTGGAAAGCCGTACCATTTCTGCGCGCCCCACGTGACTGCGGCCGCGGCAGCCGTGCGCCCGTGGAAGCTGCCCTCGACTGCCACGACTTTCGTGCGCCCGGTGATCTTGCAGGCGAGCTTGAGCGCGTTCTCGTTCGCCTCCGCACCGGAGTTGACGAAGAACACCGTATCGAGACCGAGCCCGCAGAACTTCGCGAGCTTCGTCGCCGCGCGCCGCCGCACATCGAGGGGCACGGCATTGCTTTGGAAGCACAGCGCACGCGCCTGCGCAGTGAGCGCTTCGACCCAGCGCGGATGTGCGTAGCCGAGCGCGGCAACGGCGTGTCCGCCGTACAGATCGAGCACGCGGCGTCCGTCCGGCGTGTGCAGGTACACGCCTTGTGCATCCACGACATCGAGCGGGAAGTGGGCGAACACCGGCGCCAGATGATCAGGCGGCACGGGGCGGGCCGAGGCGAATTGAGGCGATGGGTTGCTCATATTGGTGTTGCTCGTCGGTCATCGGGCCAGCCAGTGCGCAGCGTTCGCTTATTCGACTGGGCCGGCTTACAAGCTGATCATGTCCACCCTGGCGCTGGCGCGCCGAGACCCTGCCGTTTCCGGAAAGCCGTATGCGCGATTGAGCCACTGCAGCGCGCCGCCNGCGGCGCCTTTCACGAGATTGTCGATCACGCACATGACGGCGATCGTCTTGTCGTTGGCCACGCCGCTCAAGAACGAATAATTGCTGCCCGCGACATCTTTGACGTGCGGCAGCGTGCTGCTCACGCGCACGAACGGCTTGTCGCGATAGAACGCGCTCAACTGCTCGATGAGCTCGGGCGTCTTGAGCGCGCGGCGCGCAGGCGCCTGCACGGTGACATGAATACCGCGCGCAAACGGGCCCGAATGCGGCACGAAATTGAGCTCGGCCTCGATGCCTGAGGCGGCGCGCGCCAGCGCCACGATCTCAGGCGCATGTCGATGCGCGAGCGGGTTGTATGCGTACAGATCGCTGTGGCGTTGCGGATAGGTGCGTGCCGGCCGAAGGCGTGCGACCCGAGCCAGTGCTGCCGGTGATGCCGACGACGTACAGACGCGGTTCGACGAGATCGAGCTTGAGCAGCGGCACGCTGGCAAGGAGGATCGCGGTCGCAAAACAGCCCGGCTGCGCGAGGTGCGGCGTTGCGATCGTCTCCAGATGCTCCGGTACCGCGCACGTGAACTGCGCAATGCGCGCCGGTGCGCCGTGCGCATGCTTGTAGACGGCTTCGTACGCACCCGCAGTCGTATAACGATAGTCCGCGGAGATATCGAACACGCGCACGCGCGTGCCTGCCTGTTCGGCGGCAACGAGCAAGTCGTCGATCAGTTTCGCAGCGACGCCATGCGGAGCGGCGGAGACCACGGCAGCCTCCGGCAGCGTGCCGAGCAATTGCTTGATCGACTCGAAGCTCGAGAACGTGAGCTCGGGATAAATGGGCGCGAGATGCGCGAACGATTTCGCGACGAGCTCGCCGGGTTGGCTGTCAGACAGCACGGCCTTGAGCTCGAGGTACGGATGCCCTGCGATCAGGCGCAGGAGCTCGCCTGCGACATAGCCGGTGCCGCCGAGGACGATCGTAGGAAGCTTGTTCGTAGTGGTCATGGTCGTGCAGCTGGTTCACTCGGCTGCCTTCGGCGCCGCTTTGTTGCCGAGGCCGATCGCGTCGATGATGTGGTCGGCGAGTGCGGCACCGTCGGTGATCGCGTTGTAGGCAGGCACACCGAACTGCTCGCGGATGATCTTGACGCCCACGGCATTGTCGGTGGCCGGGCCCGTTACGACGGTCGGCTCGATCTGGAAGCGTTCGCGCAGGAGCTTCACGCCGCCCCATGCGGCGACGGGATCGTTTGCCGAGAGCACGACGGACGTGAGCGCTTGCCGAATGTCGGGCGACGAGAGAATCGCTTCCACACCGTAAGCGCCGAGCAGGCCGTCGCCGAGCTCGAACACGATCACATCTGGCTCGCCTTGCGACATTTCGGTGAGCAGCGCGCGCGTGATCGCCGGGCCGTTCTCGGCCGTGGTGGTGACGACGCCGAGGTCGGTGAAGATCATGCTGCGGCGGGCGCCTGCGTCCTCCATCGCCAGGATGTCACGACGCAACGAAACGCCGGTGGCTTTGAACGCGTGCACGTTCAGGCCGCGATGGCGCATGCGCGCGACGATCGCGCACGCAGCGGCCGTCTTGCCGGCTTCCATACACGTGCCAGCGAGCGCGACCACGGGCACGCCGTGCGTATCGAGCTTCGCGTTCGGATCCAAGCGCTTGTAGCCGACGCGCGCCGGCACGCCGATGCGCTCGCCGAGATACGGGAACTGCAGCACGACGCCGATGACGCGTGCGTCGAACGGCCGGCCTTTCTCGGGATTGACCGAATCGCAGACGCCGAGCACGCCGCCGATGTTGAGCACCTGGATGATGTCGCCTTCCTTGACCGACTGGGGCAGATGACCCGAGTAGCCGAAGAGCGCCTGACGATGGCCGAGCGCACCGACGATGATGTCGCCCTTCGACAGCTTCGCCATCCGTCCGCTCGTCAGCTCGAGCGTGTTGTAGGTCGACTTGTTGTTGAGGATCTCCGCGACCAGCACGACGCCTTCCTCGCACGGAATGTCCGTGGTGGCCACGCGCAGCTCGCGGCTCAGATTGAGCGCTTGCGTAATGGAGGCGATCTTGTCGACGACGACGGTTTTCATGGCTCTGACCGTGACGAAATGAGGAAGGCTGCGCGCTAGCGCTTGCCCGCGCGCGCCCAGAAGATGCCGGGCAGGCCGACCATCTTGGAGAAGCCGAGCGCATCCTGCGCGGTCCATTCGCCGGCCGCTTCGCCGTACACGCCCTTCGAGGCCGCCATGATCGAGTACGGCGAGGTCACGCCTTCGACGAAGGCATTGCCCGGGCGATAGAGCACTTTGACTTCGCCGGTGACGCGTGCCTGCGAGGAAACGAACAGCGCTTCGATATCGCGGCAGACAGGATCCAAGTGCTGACCTTCGTGCACGAGATCGCCGTAGGGACCGGCGAGCATCTCCTTGATGCGTTGCTGACGGCCCGTCATGACGAGCTTTTCGAGCTCGCGATGCGCATTGATGAGCACTTCGGCAGCGGGCGCTTCGAAGGCGACGCGGCCCTTCGTGCCGATGATGGTGTCGCCCAAGTGAATGCCGCGACCGATGCCGAACTTCGCGCCGATCGCTTCGAGCTGCTCGATGAGCGTCACGGGATCGAGCTGCTTGCCGTCGAGGCTCACCGGAATGCCTTGCTCGAAGCCGATCGTGTGCGTCTCGGGCGGCTGCGGATTGGTGAACGCCGTCTTCGAGAGCACCCAGGCATGCTCGGGGATGCTGCCCTCGGAGGTGAGCGTTTCCTTGCCGCCGATCGTCACGCCCCACAGGCCCCGATTGACCGAGTACGTCGCGCCGTACGGCGGAATCGGGAGCTTGCGATCTTCCAGGAACTTGAGCTGCTCGGGCCGCTTGAAGGCCTGATCGCGCACCGGCGCGAGGATGGTGAGCTCGGGCGCGATGGTGCGCAGCGCGACCTCGAAGCGCACTTGATCGTTGCCGGCCGCCGTGCAGCCGTGCGCGACGATCTTGGTGCCGATCTGGCGCGCATAGTCGGCGATCGTCTGCGCCTGCATGACGCGCTCGGCGCCGACGCAGAGCGGATACATCTGACCGCGCTTGACGTTGCCCATGATCAGGTACTTGATCACCTGATCGAAGTACGCCTTACGCGCGTCGATCTGCACGTGCTCCTTCGCGCCGAGCGCGCGGGCGCGTTCGGCGAGCACCTTCGCAGCCTCGGCGTCGATGCCGCCGGTATCGACGGTGACGGTGATCACCGGTCGGCCGTATTGCTCGCTCAGCCACGGTACCAGGAAGGACGTGTCGAGCCCGCCCGAGAACGCAAGCAGAATCGGATCGCTGCCAGGAGGAAGAGTGTCGGTCATGATGATTGACGGATGTAGATAAGTTGGTGGAGCAGTGCGGCTCAAGGATTGCGGCGGTCGCTGCGCTGCGCGCTAGCGTCGCCCGAACGCTCCCTGACCGATGTTCGGGAAGATTTCGCGCAGACGCTCGAGCAGCTGACGCTGAGCGCGCTCATCTTCGGTGGCGATGAAGATGGTGTCGTCGCCCGAGATCGTGCCGACGACCTCGGGCCAATTCGATTTGTCGATGGCGACGGCGACGCTTTGCGCCGTGCCGGTCGTGGTCTTGACGACGGTCAGCGACGGACCTGCGGTGTGCACATCGACGACGAAGGTCGTGATGGCCTCGAAGTGATTGATCGCGAGGGCGTCGTCCGGAACGATGTAGCGATCGCCCGCCTTGGCCACCCCGAGCTCGCGCAGATCGCGGCTGACGCTCGACTGCGTCGCATCGAAGCCGTGCTTGCGCAGCGCCTTCACGAGCTCGTCCTGACTGTGCACGGTCGATTCGCGCAGGATGCGCAGAATCGCCGCACGTCGCGACGCGGATTGATTGAGCTCGGCGGCCATGACTGACGGGTACGGGCGGCGGATTACCCAAGCGGGCGCATAAAAACGCGCGTACTCTGCATAATTATGCAAGGGCTGTCAATGGCTTGCCCGGGTGCTGGGCCCTGGCCCCTGGGTGCTGGGCTCAGGAAGAGGGGAAAAGCGGGTTACTGCACGGTTTTCCGCGCCCGCCACAGGCCGTCCGCGGCGTAGAGAGCAAGCGCCGCCCAGATCATGGCAAAGCCGATCACCCGGGGGCCCGCAAAGGGCTCATGGAAGACGAGCACGGCGAGGAGCAGCTGGAGCGTCGGTCCGATGTACTGAATCAAGCCGACGGTCGAATAAGGAATGCGGCGGGCGCCGAAGGCGAACAGGAAGAGCGGCACCGCCGTGAGCGGGCCGCCGAGCACGAGTAGGACATTGATCGCCGTGCTTTCATGCCCCAGGGCGCCGATACCGGTCGCCTCGCACCAAATGAGATAGGCCATCCCGATCGGCAGGAGCAGCAGCGTTTCGCTCGCCAGTCCCGGCAGCGCATCAACTCGGACGACTTTGCGTACGAGACCGTAGAGCCCGAAGGTGAGCGCCAGCGTCAGCGCGATCCAGGGCAGATGGCCTGCCCTCCAGGTGAGGTAGCTGACGCCGGCCGCTGCAATGGCGACGGCCAGCCACTGCACGGCGTTCAGCCGCTCGCGCAGCACGACCACACCGAGCACGACATTGACGAGCGGATTGATGAAGTAGCCCAGGCTCGTCTCGACGACGCGCTCGCTCGCGATCCCGTACATATAGGTGATCCAATTGGCGCTGATGAGCGCGGCGCTCGCCAACAGGCGCCAGCGAACGCTCGGGTTGCCGAGTGCTTCGCGCACCTGGCCGAGCTCGCGCCGCACCCCCAACCAGCCGAGCGCAAACAGGCACCCCCACACCAAGCGGTGCGCCGTCACCTGCAGGACCGACACGCGCTCGAGCGCCTTCAAATAAAGGGGCAGCAGGCCCCAGATGAAAAAGGCGCCCGATGTCGAAGCCAGTCCGCGAACGTCGATGCGGGAGGAAGGATGAGCGGGTTGGGAGGTCACGGGGGCGAGAGGCTACAGTCTGTGCGTGTCAGCGAAAAGCGGCCAGCATAAAAAGAGATGAACGACGCAATCGCTGCCGCTTCCTCGCGATATGTCAGCCTTACGAAGTCGCCGCGGGCGAGTCGCTTGCGCCGGTCGGCAACCCCTGCTGACGCCGCTGCGCCAACCGGTTACTTTCGCCGGGTCGCTTGTCGTCATGTGGAAAGCTCATGAGCACGACCCTGGAGCTTGCGCGCCGCTTGCTCGCCCTCTCTCAGACCGGGCTGCACTTCAGTCAGGACGAGTATGACCGCGAACGCTATCGGGAAGTTGCACAGATCGCGACGCAATTGCTCGCGCTCGAATCGTCCGTCACCGCGGACAAGCTGCATGCCGCTTGGTTCGTAGAAGACGGCTATGCGACGCCGAAGATCGACGTGCGGGGCGCGTGCTTTCGGGACGGACGCGTATTGCTCGTGCGCGAACGCGTCGACGGCAAGTGGACGTTACCGGGCGGTTGGGCGGACGTGAACGACTCGCCGTCGCGCGCCGTAGAAAAAGAAATCGAACAGGAATCCGGCTTCACGGCGCGCGCCGTCAAGCTGGCGGCCGTTCATGATCGCAACCGGCGCAACTATCCGGCGTATCTGTTTCATATCTGGAAGCTGTTCTTCGTCTGCGAGATCACCGGCGGTGAGGCGCGCGGCAGCTACGAAACGACGGATGTCGGGTTTTTCGCGCTCGACGAGCTGCCCGAGCTCTCCACCGGGCGGACGACGGCGGAGCAGATCCGGCTCGTCTACGAGCATTACCTGAACCCGGCCAAGCCGACGGAATTCGATTGACGCGACGAGTCCGCCAAGGGCTCAGCGCGTGTTCGTCATCTTTCGATCGTGTATTCGAGGTCGGCGCTCTGCGCCTCGCCCGATTCGGTGCGGAACACCCAGCGATCGCTGATCGTGTAACGCAGCTTGAGCGTGTTGATGGACTCGGTGAGCGAGATGCCGTAGCTGATGAACAGCCGCGGCGAGAGGAACTTGCCGAGCACGAGCGCGGGCGTCGCCTCGCCCTGGGCGTTGACGTAGTGCTCGACGCCGACCTCTTCGAGGCCGAGACGGCGGCCGAGCTGTGCGGCGAGAAAGCCGCCGCCCTGCAGCGCGAGCGAATCGGTCGATGAGCTCGCCGCATCCGTATCGCCGGCGCTGATCGGTTTGCCGACGAGCAAGTAAGAGACGATCTGCGTCTGCGACATCGACGGATCGGAGAAGAACGTAAGCCGCGGCTCTTGCAGCGTACCGCGCACGTTCAAGCCGACCGTGACCGTCTCGATGCGTCGGCGCGCCTCGATGTCGAGGCCGGGATCGTCGAGCGGCGCATTGTCGAACAACAATTGCCCGCGGCTGATTTCGAGCTGTTGGCCGTACGCGCTGTAACGGCCTTCCGCGACACGCAATTCGCCGTGGCCGGTCGTGGCTTGACCCGTGCGCACGCGCGTCGTGACGCCGCCTTCGATGCGAGCGTGCAGACCGAACGCATCGACGCGCACGTCTTGTCCCATGTTGACGCGGATCTCGCTGTTCACCTTGAACCGGCCCGTGCGTTCGGCTTCGTGCTCGCCGACATAGCGTGCGTCGTTCGATGCCGTCACGGCGCCCGTGAGGCGTGCGGGCTGGATGCGTGCGCTGGGGATCGTCACGTCGCCGCGCACGTCGATGCGGTCGGGTGCGATGTCGAACTGCAAGTCCGGCGAGGCGACGACGCGATACTCGGGTAGATCTGCGACGAGCAGCTCGTTGCCTCGCAGGCGCATCTGACCGTGCGATCCGCCATCGCGCCAACGCAGATTCCCCGAGACTTGTAGCCGCCCGTCGCCGGCGTTCGCCGTGCCGTCGAAAGCGAGCGCGGTGCCGTCGATGCGCGCGACGAGATCGAGATCGCGCAACGCAAAGTTGGCGCGGTACGAGTCGAGCTCGCCGTCGATGAGCTCGATGCGGCCATTGAATTCCGGCGCTGCCAGCGTGCCGAAGATGCGGCCCGTGCCGGTGAGCACGCCCGCGGCGCGATCGACCTCGGGAAACAGAAGCGGCAGCAGATTCGCGTCGGCCGCGCGGGCGCGGACGTCGCCCGACAAGGGCAGGTGCAAGATGTCGTTGCTGCCGTTGCGCTCGATTGCCATATTGGTGTGCAGGAACGTGTCGGTGAAGGCCTGCACGCCGAACGAGAACGTGATGCGCTCGGATGCGGCAACGAGGTGCATACCGCCGGTGCCGAGATTCAACGTTTCGGGATCGGCGCCTTCGGGGCGATAGATGATCGCAACGTCGCTGATCTTCATGCCCGCCTCGCCTTGCCAGGCGAGCGACGGCCCGCCGAAGGCGTGCGCGCTGCCTTCGATGCGGCCGGCATACTCGACTTCAGGCTCGGGCGCGGGCAGCACCAAGGCGAGCGGAATTTCATAACCGGACAGCTTGGCCTCCCACGCGCCGTTGCGTTGCCATTTGCCGGCTGCGCACAGTTGTCCGTTCGCGACCTTCAAGCAGGCTTCATCGAGCGCGGCGCGGTTGGCTGCGAGCACCAGCGAGGCAGGTTCCGCGAGATCAAGAATGTGTTCGGGATGGCCGCGCACCACGCGCGCCGCGACGATCGAACCTTGCCAGGACTGTGCATCGTAGGCACCCGCGAGCTCGAGATGTGCGTGCGAGGGCGGTTCTGCCGTGCCGGCGCTTGCTTGCACGTCGAGCGTGATGCGGTGATCGAGGAGCGTGCCGTTGCCGGCGAGTGCCACGGTGTCGACGCGGCGCTCGCCATGGCCGATCCGCTCGGCGCGTGCGACGAGCTTCGAGGTTTGCGTATTCGATGCGTCGATTTCGCCATCGAGCGTGAGCGCAGCGGCGGCCCAATCGCGGAAGGCCAAGCGCGTGCCGCGCAGGCTCGCAGAAATATGGGGTGCTGCACGCGCTCCGTGAGCTTCGCCCGAGAACGTGATCGAGCCACGGGTTTCGGGCAGGAGCCGTTCGAGCGCTGGTGCGCGCAGCTGCCACTGCGCCTCGATCGTGTCCGCAAGCTGTGCTTGCAGCGTCAGTTGCGCATTACCGAGACGAAGCGAGGCATCGCGCACGTCCCAACGAGCGCCGCGACGCTCGATGCTGCCCGAGCCGCGCAAGCGTTCGCCGCGCAGACGGCCGCGCAGGTCGGCCAGCGCGAGCTTGAAGTCTGCCTGCCGGTCGAGGCCGCGACCTTCGGCGGAGGCCTTGAAGCTCACTTGGCCGGGCATTTCGGCAAAGAGCGCACCGATGTCCAAATTCCGTGCATCCGCAACGAGCGTCCATGCGCGTGGCTCTGCGAAGGCAATCGTTCCTTGACCGCTCGCGCGACCGCCGAGCAATTCAATGTCGTAGCGCTCGATGCCGATTGCGTCCTTGTTGATCACGCCGCTTGCGCTGCCGCTTGTCGCCGGGACGTTCGGTCCTGCCACGTCGGCCCGGATCGCAAACTGATATGGCAGCGTGCCGCGCAGCTCCGCTTCGCCGCGCGCACTTTCGATGAGCGGCGACGCATCGTACGGCCATTGCAGATTCGACCAGCGCGCGCGCAGATCGAGAAACGGGTATCCGCCCGGAAAGTGCAACGAGCCCTGTGCCGCGAGGCGCAGCGGCGTGCCGGGCAAGGTAAAGGTGCTCGAATCGATGTGCAGCGTCTGTTCGACGAAGCGTCCTTGCGCATCGACATTGACGCGCACGAGCGAATACTCCGGCACGGTGAACTCGCCGACGGTGCGAATCGCATCGCGCGTCACGTCCGCTTCGAGCACGATGTCGGCGAACGAGAACGGCGGCGTTTCGAGCCATGGCGCCAGCGAAAAAGCGGGCGAGGTGACTGTGCCCGTGATGCGCCAATCCTCGTCGGTGCGCACGAACAGTCCGTTCGCCATGATGCGGCTGGGCTGCTCGATCGTAACGCCGATGCTCATGCGATCGACATTGCCATCGAGAGTCGCCTGCAGCGCGACGTCGAGATCGGGCTGAAGTTGCAGTGTTCCTTGCGTGCGCAAGGCAATTCCAAGCGGGCTTGCGGCGGTCAGGCGCAACGCACCGGTAGCGGCGAAGCGTTCGGCGGCGATCGCAAAGTTACGGACGCGCAGGCGATGCGCGGAAATGGCCACACTGCCGCTGATCTCGTCCGCTTCGATAACGCGCCCGTCGACGTGCACGTAACGCACCTGCGCGAGATGCACGCCGCGTGCATCGATGCGCATGAATTGCGGCAAGAAGCGCGGCGGCCGGTCTGACGGCGGCAGCTCCGTGGGGCGCAGCTCGACGGTGATATCGCGCGCGGTCAGCGAGCGCGTGCGAATCGTTTGCAGCAGCAAGCCGCGCATCTGCGGATCGGCGTCGATGTCGTGCCCCACGATGTGCACGCGCGGATGGTCGAGCTCGAAGCGCGCGATGCGCAGCGGCCCGGCGAAGGTTCCCGAGAGGCCTTCGATGTGGACGCCGGCGCGCTCCAAGCGATGCAGCTGACCGGCCACGATCTTGACGCCGAGCGGCGAGTAGAGGAACAGCGCCCCGGCCACGAGCGGCAGGATTACGCATATCAGGATGACGATGAGCAGCAGCCGGCGCATCAGAATTGCGTCGAGATATACAAATGCAGCCGCGGATCACGCCCCGATTGCGAAAGCGCCTGGGCAACGTCGACGCCGAAGCTCGCCACGGCGATGCGATAGCGGACGCCGAGACCCACCGAGTACTGCAGATCGGGCTCCGAGAAATCGTCGAACGCGTTGCCGAAGTCGTAGAACGCGGCGATGCCGAAATTGCGCGGCAGGTCGCGCACGAGCTCGACGGAGCCGGTGGCAAGATGGCGCCCGCCGACGCTGCGGCCATCCACTTTGGGCGAGAGCTCGTTCAACCCGAAGCCGCGCACGCTGCGCTCGCCGCCTGCGAAGAAGCGCTGCGAGGCGGGCAGCTCGGAAAAGTCGGCGACGCGACTTGCGCCGAGCTCGGCACGCAGCAGCAGATGCCAGCGTTCGGACAGATCGAAGATGCGTTCGCCGAGCAGCCGCAATTGCAGGAACGAGGCGTCCGAACCGAGCGTGCTCGGCGAGCCGCGCAGCTCGGCGTAGAAGTAGTAGGGCCGCACGCGGCCACCGACGACGTAGCTCGGCAGCGTCGAATAGCTGATCCCCGGGATGAGAAAGAAATCCTCTTTCGTTTCGAGCAAGCCGGTCGGCGCACCCGTCACCGGATCACGCTGCGGCTCGGTCGTGCGCTCGTTGGAAAGACGCAGGAAGAGCACGCGTTGCCAGCGTCCGAGCGCTTCGGTGAGGCCGGCACCGAGCTCGGCGCGTTCGCTCAGCGTGCCGCCGAGCTCTTCCTCGGTGAGCGCGGCGGTGAACTCGAGCTTCTCGAGCGCCACGTCCATTACCGGAATGACATAGCGTCCGCCGATCTGCTTGAGCACCGACGAGCCGACGAGCTCGACCTTGGAGCGATGTCCGTATTCGTTGACGCGGCGGTTGTCCCAGCTGAAGCGTCCGCGCGCGCGTGTATCGGTGCCGTATCCAAGACTCGCCGCAAAGCGGTGCTTGCGGTTGGGCTCGGCGGTCACGGTAACGGGCACCGTGCGGCTCTCGCGATCGGGCGTGCCGCTTTCGATGTCGACGGTCGAGAAATAGAGGCTGTCGTCGAGCACGTACTGCGTGCGCAGGAGCGAATCGAGCGTGTACGGGTCGCCCTCGGTCATGCGCAGCATGCGGCGCATCGCGCCGTCGTGCAGCACATCCTGGGCGATCGTGATCGCGCCGTAGTGATAGCGCTCGCCGGTGTCGAGCTCGATCGTCGCAGTCGCGCGCCGTTCTTCGCGATCGATGACGAGCTCGCTCTTGGTGAGCCGTGCATCGAGATAGCCTTCATTCTTCGCTGCGCGCAGCAGATTGGCTTTGACGCGCTCGTATGTGCCGTGATTGAGACGCAGGCCGGGCTTGAGCTCCTGTGCCTCGATGATCTCGCGCAAGGCGCGCAGGTCGGCGCCCGGGCCGGCTACGCGAATGTCGACTTCCGAGAGTCGCACCGGACGACCGGGGCGCACGTTGATCGTGACGCGCCAGTTCTCGCCCTGTTGCTCGACTTCATAGCTCACCTCGGGCTCGTAGTAGCCGAGCGGCTGCAAGGCTTCGCGCGTTTCGGCGACGATCCGCCGCTGCAGACGCGCCATGGTCTAGCGGCGTGACGTCGTTGCGGTCGGCATAGCGCGTCAAGCTCAGAAAAGCGCGGATGTTCGCGTCGAGCGCCGGCGTGACGTCGGGAATCTCGATCTGGATGCCGGCGAACGTCGCCTCGGTCGCGCCGAGCGCGCAAACAAGCACCCACCAGCGCGCGACTCGCTGCCTTGCGGGACGAGATCGAGCTGCGCGCCGCACGCCCGATTACTCCGGCGAAGTGTCGAAGGACGTATCGGTCGCGATCGCCTCGTCCGGATCTTCGGCTTCGAACCACACCTCGGGGACTTCCGTGCTCGTGAATTCGAAGCGCGACGTACCGGTCTGGACGCCCGCGGGATCGAAACGGCGCTCGCGCAGCACGGTGCGGCCGTTGCGCTCGACGAGCAGCACGGTGGAGCAGCGCGTGCCGTAACGCTCGTTGACGATGAAGGGCGCCGAGACGATCCGTTCCCAATCGCGCGGCAGACCGGTCGAGGGCAGCTCCTCGTCGGGAGCGGGCGTGCGATCGGCGAGCAGCGCGAACAGGCTTTCGATCGAGATTTCCGGCTGGCGCATCAGCTGCTCGAAGCGCGCACGCGTGCGAGTCACCTTCGGCCATGGCGTATCGAGCGCATGGTTGCTGAGCCCGTAGATGCCGGGCGCGAGCGCGCGCGGCGCGTTCGGTCCGCGGTTCGAGAAGTAATAGAGCGCGCGCGAGCCGCCGACCAGCAGGTTGAAGCCCGAGTAACGGGGTGCAGCGCCCCGCAAGTCGTCGAGAAACTCCTTGGGCGAGGTGGCGCCCGTCAAGAAGCGCGGCACCAACAGGCCGCGCGACGGCGCGCCTTCGACCGGAGCCTGCAGATCGCGGTAGTTGGTCACCACGCCGAAGCGTCCCGAGCGCGCGACGCCGAGCCAGGTGCCGCCCGCCTTCAGATCGCGGCCGGCGAGGATGCGCGGATCGTCCTGCCACCAATTGAGCGCCTGGCTCGGGCGCTCGTGGAACTCATCGCGGTTGCCGGCGAGCACGAGGCGGTATTTGGGATGAACCTTCCAGGCAAGAACGAGCAGACACATGCGGGCGAAGTCCGGAGTTCGTCGTGGGCAAGGATGCACTACGTGGCTGAACGTAGCGTGAGCGCAATCGCTGTACGGGCGATTGTGACGAGCTGCGCGGTGCGCGTCACCTGGCGAATCAGCGATTCGGGCGTGGCGTCGCAATGCCGCGCGCCTGCCGTAGCGGGACGGCGGCGCCGGCGTCGTACCAATCCTCGATCAAGCGGAAGGAGATCGAATGCGCGAGCGGCAAGCCGACGGCGCCGCTCGCAATCTCTTCGCGCGTCACCCAGCGAGCATCTTCGAGCTCGCCGTCGAGCAGGCGAATCTCCCGCGTGCGCGCGTGGGCGACGAAGCCGAGCATCAAGGACGAGGGAAAGGGCCACGGTTGCGAGGAATGGTATTCGACCTTATCGACTTCGACGCCGGTTTCCTCCAGCGCTTCGCGGGCGACGGCATCTTCCAGGCTCTCGCCCGGCTCGACGAAGCCGGCGATGGTCGAATAACGCCCGGGCGCCCAGCTGGGTTGACGCCCGAGCAGCGCGCGCTCGCCGTCCGTGATGAGCACGATGACGGCCGGATCGATGCGGGGAAACACCTGCATCTCGCACGTCGGGTTGGTGCATTGCTGAACGTGACCGGCTTGCAGCGGGCGCATGCGCGTGCCGCAACGTCCGCAGAAGCGATGACGCTCGCGCCAGTGGATCATCGCGCGCGCATAGGCGAGCAAGCCCGCCTCGTGCGGCGGGAGCTCGCCGGCGATGGTGCGCAGATCGCGCGCTTCGACCGGTTCGTCGAATGGCGGCAGCTCGGGCGTGGCAAGGCCGACGGCAAAACATGCGCGCTGTTCGAACTCGCCGAGCAATACGAGCTCGGCGGCGTCGCTGTCCACGAAGCGCCGCACGTCCGAGACGAACAGCGCGCTCAGCGATTCGCCGCTGACGCGCACCAAGCTCTGCATGCGCCATACCGGGACGAAAAGCGTGCGCGGGTCTTCGAGCGCCGCGCGCACGCGCGCCTCATCCTTGCGCCAGTGAGCGGCACGGTCGATATAGCGGCCTGTAAGCGGATTCGCGTCCGAGCGCGATTTGATCATGCGCTCAGTCTAACAGCGCTCGGCAGCGAGCGCGTGTGCGGCCGCACCTGCGGCAAGAGCACCGGCGCATGCCTGAGCTGCCGTCGGGGCAATGCCTTCAACCGGCAGGCGGGACAACCGCGCTTCAAGACGGTGGTTCGGTCGTCGAGAAAATGCGCACCGCAGTGACGGCAGCGAAGCAGGCCGAGACCGACGTTCTTGGCGAGTAGGTGCAACAAGAACCATGCGTGCTCGAAAGACACCGCGCGCGAGCCCGAGAGCAGGCACGTGCGTTTCGTAGACATCGCAGAACAAGCTGCCGTAGCCGAGCGGGTCGGCGCCGTTGCGGACCGCGTTGATCAGGCCGAAGGCGACGAACAAGCCGGCGAGCAGCGAGGCTTCGAACTGAATGCGCGGGTTGCGCGTGAAGAATGCGATCTGGCGCGGCGATTTGCCGCGATGACGCCGCATGGGGACGGCGGGCATGTGCGTCGCGTACGTCTGATATAGCCGGCGGATGCGATCGTCGGTGAGGCCGGTGCACGTGCGGATCGTGCAGGTGCGCGCCTCGTGATGAATCATCCTGAGCGCCAGGTCGTGGCGCAGTCGGTCCGCGAAATAGCGTTCGTTGCTGATGTGCATGGACAGCTCCTTGTCGCAAGAAAGGTCGGACGATGCGACGCATTCCGTGCGTCGGCCGCGTTGGGGCGCGGCTGGGTGCAAGTGTGCGCGAAATTGACTGACTCGGGAAGTCCCCGATAAGCTCTTCGTCGTCTCTCGGTCGTGCAAGGAAGCGCAACCATGATCTCGTCCGACACGGAAGTCTCGTCCATTCGATCCCGCCCGGTGCTCTGCGCGGATCTGCTCCACCGCATCCACGGGCTCAACTGCGACTATCTCGAGCTGCTGGCAAGCGAAGCGGCAGGCATCGAGCCTACCGGGCAGGGCCGGTATCTCGCGCTCAAGGCGCGTCTACTGGTGCCGCAACTCTCGCGCGAGCAGCGCGCTCGGCTCGCAGCCGTGCCCTATGCGCTTTACTCCCTGCGGTTCGACGACGTGCGGTTCTGGCGCAGGCTCGGCTCATCGTCGCCATTGCCTCTCAGCGAGCGCTACACGCCAGGGGTCAGATCGCTCGAAACGGCGTTCTGCGAGACCGCACTGATACAGGCATGGCACATCGCGAGCACGCAGCCGCTCGCGGCGCGCCTGCTCTACGGCATGAGCGAAGCGGTGAGCACCGCGCTCGCCGCCGCACCGTTGTGGCAGCTGAAGTGGCTGGCGCGGCACGACGCGGAAATCCTGATGCCGCGCTGGGCAACGAATCCATGCTTTTGGCCCGATCTCATCGAGCTGGCGCTGCGCGGCGACGAGGCGCGTCTTGCGACGGCGCAGCTGCTCGGCGTTCAACTGACGGCCGCGGAGTTCTTGGAGGCCGGACGGCGCAAGAGCGCAGCTTGAGCGCGCGCGGCGCGCGGTTGGGGCGTCAACGATCGGAGCGGTGGCGAGCCCGCAAGGCGCTCGCGCGGCTCACGGCGTGCTTGCCGAATTTCGCGCGAATCTCGTCGATCGCGGCGTCGAGATGCCGCTCGCGCTCGCGCTCCGGCGACGGGAAGAGCTCGAGCTGCGGCACGCTTACGAGATCGCGCGCTGCCACGCCGAGCAGGCGCACGGGTGCATCGGGCTGTTCCTCGCGCCACTCGTCGAAGAGCCGCGCAGCGGCATCCATGATCGCGCGCGTTTGTTGCGTAGCGGGCTGAACGCGCATCTGCCGCGTGTACGTCTTGAAGTCGGCGCGCCGGATCTTCACGACGATGCTGCCCGCGAGCCAGTCTTGCTCGCGCAAGCGCGCGGCGGTGCGGTCGGCGAGCCGCGCGAGGTGGTCGTGCAGGGTGCGCGTAGCGTCGATGTCGCGATCGAAGGTTTCTTCGCTTGAGATCTGCTTCTCGTCCCAGTCGGCCACGACCGGCCGATCGTCGATACCGGCGGCGCGCGCTTTCATAAGGCCGGCATAGCGGCCGAAGATCGGGCGCAGCATGGCTTCGGGCGCGAGCCGCAAGTCCTTGAGCGTTTTGATGCCGAGACGTTCGAGCTCCGGTGCAGTCTTTTGACCGATACCGAAGAGCTTGCGAATCGAGAGCGGATCGAGCACGTCGTTGACGGTCTGCGGCGTGATGACGACGAGGCCGTCCGGTTTGCGCAAGTCGGAGGCGATCTTGGCCGTGAGCTTGTTGAATGACACGCCGACCGAGGCGGTGAGACCTGCGCGGGCGCGGATCCGGCGTTTAATCTCGGCCGCGATCGTTTCGGCCGGACCGAAGGCGCGTTGACTGTGCGTCACATCGAGGAAGGCTTCGTCGAGCGACAAGCCCTCGACGATGGGCGTGAACTCATGGAAGACGTCGAACACCACGCGCGAGACGGCTTGATAGCGCTCGAAGCGCGGCGGAATCACGATCGCATGCGGGCAGCGCCGCAGCGCTTCGCGCATCGGCATCGCCGAGCGCACGCCGAACCTGCGCCACTTCGTAGCTTGCCGCCGCGACGACGCCGCGCGCGCCGGTGCCGCCGACGATCACCGGCTTGCCGCGCAAGTCNGGATTGTCGAGTGCTTCGACGGATGCGTAAAACGCATCCATGTCGACGTGGAGAATCGCGCGAAGCGTCATGGCCGAACGTGCCTGATGAGTCCCAAGCTCGAAGGCAGCTCGCCGGAAGTGAAAGAAAGCGCGGCACGCCGCCGCGGCGAGCGCTCTAGGCGTTGCCTACGCGTTGCGCGCGCTCTTGCGTATCCAGCCGTTCGGCTGCGAGCTCCTCGGGCGCGAAATCATCGACGTGGATGATCTCCATCACGCGCCGATCGTACTCGCGCAGCGTCGCTGCTTCGGTTTCGGTGAGGATGCCTGCGGCGAGCGCCTGCTGAATCTGACCGGGCAGATCGAGCGCCGTCACCTTGCCGGTCTTGATGCCTTCGACACGGATGCGTTTTTCGAGCGGTTCCGCCGTATCCGCGAGCACCATCGCTTCATGCAGCTGGCCGAGCGGATTGCGCGGTTCGACCGTGCGATAGACGCCTTCCGTGAGGCGGTCGCGGGTCATCGTCGAGCGCAGGATCTGCTCGACGATGCGCTGGCCGAGCCGATCGCTCGGTGCGTGATAGGTCTGGCCGCGCGGGAAGATGAAGAAGCGCATGAACGCTGCGAGAAAGCGGTTCGGGAAGTTGCGCAGGAACATGTGCAGCTGTTCTTGCGCGCGGTAGAGCAGCGTGCGGCACGCCCATTCGACGAGCGGCAGATCCTCTTCCGGGCGTCCCTGGTTCTCGTAATGCTTGAGCACCATCGAGGCGAGGTACATGCACGAGAGCACATCGCCGAGCCGCGCGGACAGGCTCTCCTTCTTCTTCAAATAGCCGCCGAGCGCGAGCATCGCGACGTCGGTGGCGAAGGCGAAGGAGGCGCTGAAGCGGTTGATATGCTGATAGAAGCGCTGCGTCGGACCCGTATCGGGCATGCGCGAGAAACGCGCCAAGGTCAGCGCCATGACGAGCGAGCGCACGGCATTGCTGATGGTAAAGCCGATGTGCGCGAAGAGCGCTTGATCGAATTCCTGCAATCCCTTGCGCTTGTCCTTCTCGCGCGCCGCATTCATCTCGCGCAGCACGAACGGGTGGCAGCGGATCGCGCCTTGGCCGAAGATGATCAAGCTGCGGGTGAGCAGGTTGGCGCCTTCGACGGTGATCGCCACCGGAACGACCTGATAGCCGCGGCCGAGATAGTTCTTGGGGCCCAAGCAGATGCCTTTGCCGCCATGGATGTCCATCGCATCGTTGGCAACCAGGCGTCCCAGCTCGGTCAGGTGATACTTCAGCATCGCCGACGGCACGGACGGCTTCTCCCCGCCGTCGATTGCGCCTGCGGTTACCGAGCGCGCCGCGTCCATGATGTAAGTGTGACCTGCCATGCGCGCGAGCACTTCGGCCACGCCTTCGAACTGACCGACGGGCAGATTGAACTGACGGCGAATACGTGCGTACGCGCCCGAGGCGAACACCGCCGCTTTCGCGCCGCCGGTCGCATTCGACGGCAGCGAAATGCAGCGGCCGACCGACAGCTGCTCGACGAGCATGCGCCAGCCCTGACCGGCCATCTTCGGGCCGCCGATGATGAAATCGACGGGCACGAACACGTCCTTGCCCTGGATCGGTCCGTTCTGGAAGGGCACGTTGAGCGGGAAGTGACGGCGTCCGATCGTGATGCCGGGCGTGTTGCGCGGAATGAGCGCGACGGTGATGCCGTAATCGGTGCGCTCGCCGCCGAGGAGCTTGTCGGGATCGTAGAGCTTGAAGGCAAGCCCGATCACCGTCGCGACGGGTGCGAGCGTGATGTAGCGCTTGGAGAAGTTGAGGCGAATGCCGATGACTTCGCGGCCTTCATAGACGCCCTTGCACACGACGCCGGTATCGGGAATCGATGCGGCATCGGATCCCGCGCGTGGACCCGTCAACGCAAAGCACGGTACTTCTTCGCCGCGCGCAAGGCGCGGTAGGTAGTAATTGCGCTGCTCTTCGGTGCCATAGTGGAGCAGCAACTCGGCCGGGCCGAGCGAGTTCGGCACCGCCACCGTCGAGCTCACGACGCTCGAGCGGCTCGCGAGCTTGACCAGCACGCACGAGTGCGCGTACGCGGAGAACTCGAGACCGCCGTACTTCTTCGGGATGATCATCGCGAAGAAGCCCTTCGTCTTGAGGAACTCCCAGATGTGCGGCGGCATGTCCGCGCGGCGGTGCGTGATCTCCCAATCGTCGATCATGCGACAGAGCTCTTCGCAGGGACCGTCGAGGAATGCCTGTTCTTCCGCCGTGAGCTTGGGCGCCGCCGCCGAGAGGAGCTTTTCCCAGTCGGGTCCGCCGGTGAAGAGCTCGCCGTCCCACCACACCGTGCCGGCTTCGAGCGCGTCTTTTTCCGTCTGCGACATGGAAGGCAGCATGCGGCGGTATACACGCAGGAACGGCCGCGTGATGAAACGGATGCGGATCGCGTCGATGTTGAGCAGCACCAGGCCCGCGAGCACGAGCCAGAGCACGATCATCCACGCGAGGCTGCCGTCGCCGGCGAGCGCATAGATGAAGAGCGCCGCGCCGTAGGCAACGGTGGCGGTAAGGAGCGAGACGCGCTGATAGGCAAGGATGAGCGCGCCGACGAGGAATAGCAGGAACCAGACGAGACTGCTCACGAAGGAAACCTCGAGTCTTCGCTAGTGGGCCGCAGACCGCTGACGGACTGACCCGAGGCGGCCGGCCGACCAAGACGTCGACCGACACTAGCTCGCGCGCAAGTCTTTGTGCAAGGGTAACGGAAGGATTGGTCCGACAATCCGCGCGAGATCCTTGAGCGGGACGTGTCGGGCGGTAGCCGCCGTCCGACACGTCCGCAATACGGGATGCTCGCTAGATGAGCTCTTTCACGCCGTCGCGCTCTTCGAGGAGCTCTTTATAGGTCGCATCGAGCCGCTCGCGGCTGAATGCATTGATCTCGAGTCCCTGGACGATTTCGTAACGGCCGTTCTTGCAGGTGACGGGATAGCCGAAGATGACGCCTTCGGGGATGCCGTAGCTGCCGTCCGACGGCACGGCCATGCTGACCCAGTCGCCCTCGGGCGTGCCCTTCACCCAGTCGCGGATGTGATCGATCGCGGCGGATGCGGCCGACGCAGCGGAAGACGCGCCGCGCGCCTTGATGATCGCCGCGCCGCGCTGCTGCACCACTGGAATGAAGGTATCCGCGTACCACGACTGATCGACGAGCGAGAGCGCCGGCTTGCCGTCGACGAGCGCATGGTGCAGATCGGGGTACTGCGTCGAGGAGTGATTGCCCCAGATCGTCATGTGCTTGATCTGCGTGACGTGCGTGCCGGTCTTCTCGGCGAGCTGCGCGATCGCGCGGTTGTGATCGAGGCGCACCATGGCCGTGAAGTTGGCCGGGTTGAGGTTGGGCGCATTGCGCTGGGCGATGAGCGCATTGGTGTTGGCCGGATTGCCGACCACGAGCACGCGCACGTCGCGGCTGGCGACTTCATCGAGGGCCTTGCCCTGCGCGGAGAAGATTTGCGCATTGGCGAGCAAGAGATCCTTGCGCTCCATTCCCGGGCCGCGCGGTCGCGCGCCGACGAGCAGTGCGATGTCGCAGTCCTTGAACGCCACTTTGGCGTCGTCGGTCGCGACGATCTTGTTCAACGTGGGGAANGCGCAGTCGTTGAGCTCCATCACGACGCCTTGCAGCGCGGGCAGGGCAGGCGTGATCTCGAGCAGGTGCAGATTGACGGGTTGATCTTCCCCCAACATCTGGCCGGAGGCCACGCGGAAAGCGAGGGCATAACCGATCTGACCGGCCGCTCCGGTGATCGCGACGTTCACGGGCTTCTTCGTAGGCATTGAGGCTCCCAACTCTTCACGGCTGCACAGGTCTTCTCTGTCCGGGGAACCTCAAAGCGCCTCCCGCAGCTCGCGCAGGCAGGCATGGCCCCGACAGCGACTGAACCGCAGCGGCGCCGCGCTCTCGGATTGCCTACTGGGTGCGTGGCTTGAGTGCATCGGTGCCGCCCACATTATGCGGCGCACCGATGTATCGGGGTTCCGACCGGGCGGCGGATTCTACCAACGGATGCTCCGGCACCGCCAGGAAGGCGGCCCTGGCCGGCGCGGAACAAACGACAGGAGGCAGCGATTATTTACACGGTCTATACGAGACATAACGAGACATAAGGGGAAAGGAGCGAGTGTGGGTCGACTCGTCTGCGTATCGAACAGCATCGCTTTGCCGCGCAAGTCCGTCGCGCCCGGGGGCTTGACGGTCGGAATTCTGAGCGCGCTCAAGCGCACCGGGGGCATGTGGTTCGGTTGGGGCGGCGAGATCATCGATCAGGACCCCGGCGATCCCGACATTCACATCCGCGACGGCGTCACCTACGCGACGATCGATCTCAAGCGCCGCGACTACGAGCTGTACTACAACGGCTACTCGATCAACCTGCTGCGGCCGCTCTTTCATTATTCGCTGCGGAACATGCGCTACTCGGCCGAGGAGCGCGACGCGTATGAGCACGTCAATCGCCTGTTCGCGCACTAGGCTCGCGCCGCTGTTGCAGCCGCAGGATCTCATCTGGGTGCATGACTTCCATCTGATTCCGCTCGGCCGGCTGCTGCGCGAGCAGGGTGTGCGCCGTCCGCTCGGATTCTTCATGCACACGCCGTTCCCGCACATCGAGATGCTGCGCGTGCTGCCGACGTATGCGGAGCTGCTGCACGATCTGACGCACTACGACGTGGTCGGCTTTCAAACCGAGAGCGATCTGCGCGCGTTCCACTCAGGCATCGAGCACCTGTTCGGCCGCGAGGCGATTCGACCCGACGGACGCATTCGCGTGGGCGAACGGATCGTGCATGCCGACGTGTTCCCGATCGGCGTCGACGTCGAGGCGGTGCAAAGCGCAGCCGCCGCGGCGATGGACACCGACGTGGTCAAGCGCATGATCGACAGCCTCATGGCGCGCTCGCTCATGATCGGCGTCGATCGGCTCGATTACAGCAAAGGGCTCGTCGAGCGCTTCGATGCCTATCAGCACTTCCTCGAAAACTATCCCGAGAACATCGGCCGCATCACGTACATACAGATCGCGCCGCTGTCGCGCACGGACGAGCGTGCGTACGAAGACATCCGGCGCGCGCTCGAGCAGGCGGCGGGAAGAACCAACGGGCGTTTCGCGGATACGGACTGGACGCCGATTCGCTATCTCAATCGCAATTTTCCTCACGCGACGTTGTGGGGTTTTCTGNGCGCCGCGAATGTCGGCATCGTGACGCCCTTGCGCGACGGCATGAACTTGGTCGCGAAGGAATTCGTCGCGGCGCAGAACCCGGAGAATCCAGGCGTGCTCATTCTCTCGACGCTCGCGGGCGCTGCGCGCGAGCTCAATGCAGCGCTGCTCGTCAATCCCTACGACACGCGCGCCGTGAGTCATGCGATTCAAACTGCGCTCGCGATGCCGTTGCCGGAACGGCGCGAGCGTCACGCGGCCATGCTGCAGGTCTTGAAGCGCAACGACATCAACGCCTGGACGCGCCGCTTCATCGATGCGCTCGAGTCGGCGCCGCGCGAGCTGCCGCGCGTAAAGATGGCGAGCTGAGCGCCGAGCGCGCGCTCAGCGTACCGTCCGCGTCGGCGAGCTTTGCGCGGTCTGCACGATGGTGATGCCCTCTTTTTCGAGCGCTTCGAGCAGGCGCAGCTGCAGGTCCTGCACGATATCCATGTGGCGATTGAAGTCCGCGGTGGTCACGCGGTATTCGGCTTCGATTTCATAGGCCGAGCCGGTGATGCGCGCGAGATGGGCGCGCTCGCAGCGCACATCGGGATACGAATCGATCAGCTGACGAATGAGGCCCGGAATGCGCGCGAGCTGCTCGCGTGAGGTGGCGAGCGCGACGCTCAGCGTGAAGACTACGTGCCGCTCGGTCATGCGCGTGAGATTGCGCAGGCGGCTGTTCAACAGATTCGCATTCGGAATCACGATCTGCTCGCCGTCGACGCTGCGCAGGCGCGTGCTCTTGATGCCGATGTACTCGACGGTGCCGATGAAGTTGTCGACCCAGAGGGTATCGCCGACCACGAAAGGCCGATCGAGCGCAATCGAGAGCGAGGCGAACAGATCGCCGAGCACGTTCTGCACGGCGAGCGCGACGGCGATACCGCCGATGCCGAGACCGGCGAGCAGCGGCTTGATCTGCACGCCGAGGTTGTCGAGCGTGAGCAAGAGAACGAGCGACCAGATCGTCGCACGCGCCAGAAAGGTGATGATGCCGAAGGTGCCGGCGACGGCACGATCGGACGACAGCGCACGGTGCCGCTTGCGCTCGATGAACGCGAGCACCGCGGCGCTCGCCCAGGCGCCTGTCTGCCAGAACGCTGCGATCGTAAAGAGCGTCAGTGCAATCTTCTGGACGCGAGGCGGCAGAACGAGGAAGTGCGAAGCCGCATACAGGCTGGCGACGAACAGGAACAGCACGGTCGTGCGGCTTGCGACCATCGACGGGAGCTCGAGCAGCTCCACCTTGGGCGTTGCCGCCATGCGCTGGTACTGCAACTGCACGATGCGGCGGACGACGAGCAGCACGCCGAACAGCCCGACGAACACGATGCCTGCCGTGAGCCAGCGGTCAGCTGCATTGCCGAGATAGCTGGAGTCGAGCAGCGATGCCATATCCATAGGGCACAGGGAGACTTGCAGTCGAAACGATGGAACGCGAAAGGATACCCTGTTTATCGGAATGCTCGCCGGGGTGATGGGCAGGAGCGTCTGGCTCGGACCCGAGCACGTCCTGCACTGCCTTTGTTACCATCGGTTGTCTTTCACGGATCCACGCCTACGTGCTACTCGAGTCGGAACGCAGCGGCGATGAGCTAATCGTGCGCCTCAAGGGGGCGTGGCTCATCGACAATCTCGCCGAGATCGAGCGTGCCCTCGCGGGCATCTCGGGCGCCTCTGCGCCGCTCGTCGTGGACTTTCGGGCGATCGAGGCGCTCGATCTGTCGGGCGCCTGGCTCTTGCACCGCTGGCTCGTGTCGCTGGGCGAGCGCGCGCGGGTCGAGGGCGAGCCGCCTGCCCATTTCGCCTTCATCGAGGAGGTTCTGCACCGCGAGCCCAAGGAGCGCATCGCGCCGCCGGAGGGCAAGCTGTCGCTGCACGATGCGTTGGCCTGGATCGGGCGCAACTCCGTCGATTGGGCCAAGCAGACGCGCGATTCGATCGGCTTCTTCGGGCGGGTGACGGTCAATGCGTTGCGGGTCTTGGGCAGCATCAAACGCCTGCGGCTGCCTTCGGTGACGCGCCATATATATGAGACGGGCATTCAGGCGATCCCGATCGTCTCGCTGATCGCCTTCCTCATCAGCGTCATCGTGGCGTACCTGGGCGCCCAGCAACTGCGGCAGTTCGGCGCCGAGATCTTTACCGTCGATCTCGTCGCGATCGCGGTGCTGCGCGAGATGAGCCCGCTGCTCACGGCGATCATCGTGGCGGGACGATCGGGTAGCGCGTTTGCCGCCGAGATCGGCGTCATGAGACTCAACGACGAAATCGATGCGCTCCAGTCGATCGGTGTCAATTATTTCGAGGTGCTGGTGCTGCCGCGGCTGGCTGGTCTCGTGATCGCATTGCCTTTGCTCACGATCATCGCCGATGCGATGGGACTTGCGGGCGGTGCGCTGTTGTCGTCGATCCTGCTCGATATCTCGCTCGATCAGTTCCTGCCGCGCATGCAGGATGCGCTCGCGCCCACCACCTTCTGGGCAGGCATCATCAAGACGCCGGTGTTCGCGATGTTGATCGCGCTCGTCGGCACGTATCGCGGCTTGCAGGTGCGCTCGTCGTCGCGCGAGCTCGGGCGCCTGACGACGATGGCGGTCGTGCAGTCGATCTTCCTGGTGATCTTCGCGGATGCCGTGTTCGCGGTCGTATTCGTGGAGCTCGATTTCTGATGGGCAGCGATCGAACCGAACATGGAGCGCCTTGTGGCGGAGAGTGACGGTGTGACTGAAGGGTACGCACACGGCTCGCCGACGAATGCGGCGTCCGACACGCCGATCATTTCGGTGCGCGGCGTCGTGAACAAGTTCGGGCGTCAAGTCGTTCACGACGGCGTCGACCTCGATGTCTATGCGGGCGAGGTGCTCGGCATCGTCGGCGGCTCGGGCAGCGGCAAGTCGGTGCTGTTGCGCACCATGCTGGGGCTGCACCGGCCGAATGCGGGCGAGGTGCTGATTCAGGGCAAGAACATCACGAAGATGAGCAACGAAGAGTTGCTCGCCATCAAGCGCCGCTACGGCGTGACGTTTCAGCACGGCGCGCTCTTCAGCTCGCTCACCGTGGCGGAGAACATTCAGCTGCCCATCCGTGAGTACTTCGATGCGTCGGAAGAAGTCTTGCGCTCGCTGACCGAGCTGCGCCTGCGGATGGTTGGATTGCCGGTGGCGGCTGCTGCGAAGCTGCCGTCGCAGCTGTCGGGCGGCATGGTCAAGCGCGCGGCATTGGCACGCGCCCTGGCGCTCGATCCCGACATCCTGTTCCTCGACGAGCCGACGGCCGGGCTGGACCCGATCTCGGCGGCGGCTTTCGACGAGCTCATCTGTTATCTGCATCGGAGCCTGCGTTTGACGATCGTCATGATCACGCACGACCTCGATACGCTCATCTCGACCTGCAGCCGCGTGGCTGTTTTGGTTGACAGGAAAATCGTGGTCGATACGCTCAGCGGCATCATGAGCAACCCGCATCCGTGGATTCAGGAGTACTTCCATGGCCCGCGCGCGCGTGCCGCGGAAGCCGCAGTGGGAGCACGTTGACGATGGAGCGGGATGCCAAATATGTAGCCGTCGGCGCATTCATCCTGGTCGCCGTCGCCATGGCCGTGCTGTTCGTGGTCTGGTACACGGACGCCCGCGACGGCCGCGAATACGAGCTCTACGAGATTTACTTCGCCGGCAGCGTGAGCGGTCTCGATCGCGGCAGCCCGGTGCGTTATCTCGGCGTGGACGTCGGCCGCGTCCGCCGCATTGCAATCGATCGCAACGACGCAAGCCGTGTCGTCGTCGTGGCCGAGATCGACAGCCGTGCGCCCATTTCCTCGGCAACACGCGCGAGCCTTGGCATTCAAGGCGTGACCGGTCTGCTGTACGTCAATCTCAAGGAACAGGCCGGAGCCGACAAGACGCAGCCGCTACGCACCGGCACCCAGTATCCCGTGATCGAATCGGTGGCGTCCGATTTTGACGTCTTCCTCGCGAGCCTGCCCGAGCTCATGGGCCGCGCGACCTCGCTGCTCGAACGCCTCGGACACGTGCTCTCGGACGAGAATCTCGCCAATTTGGCCGAGACGATCCGCAACGTGCGCGCGGCAAGCGCGACGTTGCCCGATACCTCGCAGGATGTCGCGACGCTGATCGCAGAGCTGCGTGCGACGGTGAGCGAAATCAAGGGAACGGCTGAGTCGGTGCGCGCGATGACCGAGGAAGTGCGTCCCGGCGTGCGCGATGCAACCGCCAAGATGGCCGAAGTCGCGGATCACTTGGCGCAGGTCTCGCAACGCTTCGATGCATTCGCCAGCAAGAGCGAGGTGCAGCTCGGCCATTTCGCCGAGCACGGCTTGTTCGAGCTCGAGCGGCTCGTCCGCGAGGCGCGTTCGGCGGCGCGCGAGTTCCGCGACCTGTCGCGCGACTTGCAAGAGAATCCATCGAAGATCATCTACGAGCCGCAAGAGAGCGGCGTAGACATTCGTCCCTAAGGATTCGCATCGTGCCAGTGAAAGACGCAGAGGACAAAGGGCGGCGCGTGAGTCGTTTCCATGAGCGTGCGAGCGGGGTGCCGGCTCGGTCGCAGGTCGCGCCGACCGAGCTTCGCCGCACGATTGTCGCGATCGCGGCGTTGACGATGCTTGCGGCGTGCAGCACGAGCTCGATCTTCGACAGCGATACGCCCGTTCCTGCCAATTACGTGCTGGCGGCAGCGCCATCTGCCGAGGCGCGTGGTGCACCGCTGCCGGTCGATATTTCGATCAGCCGTCCCGACATGGGGACTGGGCTCGATACCGATCGCATTGCCGTGCTGAAGGGACGCGAGCTCGACTATTACAAACGGGTGCGTTGGGGCAGTCGCGCCACGGAGCTCGTGCAGTTCCTCGTCGTCGATTCGCTCGAAAACCAGAAGATCTTCCGCAGCGTCACCGCCGAGCAGGCGCGTGTCGCAGGCGATTACGTGCTCGATCTGCAGGTCCGCGATTTTCAATCCGAGTACGCTTCCGACGCATCCGATCCCACGATTCGCGTGACGCTCGTCGGGCGGCTGATTCGCGTGGTGGACCGCAAGCTCGTAGCGACCGTGCAAGCGCAGGCGACCGAGCGGGCACGAGCAAATCGCATGAGCGCCGTGGCGGCCGCATTCGAGAGCGCTGCGCACCGCGCCATCCTCGATCTCGGCACGCAAGTCGCCAGCGCGATCGCTGCCGACAGAGCCGAAGCGCGCAGCGACTAGTGCGGCCGAGGGGTCAGAACGTACTGAGGCCCGTGGCCTCCATGAGCCGATAACGCCAATAGCGGCCGAGGCTCGTATCTTCGTAGGCGCCGAAAGGTGCGGTCAGCTCGATCTCGTCTTCGTTGTTCCACAGACGGTCGAAGTACGCCTGCATTTCGTTGGCGAGCGGCGAGCGTACGGACGCGGCGAGCGCGACATTCGTTTCCAGGTTGTAATTGCCGAGATTGCGCCGCGTGAGGTTCGCCGAGCCGAGCGAGGCAACGAACCGTTCGCCGCGACGGATCAATGTCAGCTTGGTGTGGAACTGTTCGCCGTGCGTGCGATACCAGCGCACTTCGATCCGCCCGCCGCTCTCGCGCACGAGCTCGTTGGCAACAGGGCGGTTGGGCACGCCGTCCTTGCGCCGGCCGAAGGCATCGCGATTCGGATCGAGCACGAGGCGCACCTGCACGTCGCGCGCCGCGGCAGCGAGGAGCGCTTCGACGATGTCGCGATCGGCGAGGTAGAACATCGCGAGGGCAATCGCATCGCCCGCGCGCGTCGCGTCGATCTGCGCCAAGAGGTGCTCGCGAATCGCTCGCTCGGTGAGCAGCCGAAGCTCGATCGCCCCGTCGGTCGGTTCGACGCTCGACGTTGCAGCGGGCGGCACATCGAGCTGCCCGCGCCAACCGGATGTTCGCGCGACGGCCACCTCGCTGGCGACGAGCTCGCGAACCAGCTCGCCCGTCACGCGCAGCGCGACATTGGAATGCGCACTGCTCGCGTCGTGCGGATTCGCCGATGTGACGAGCGCGACCAATGAGCCGTCGCTGCGGTCGGCGGCGATGACCTTGCGATGATTGGCCTTGAAGTTGAGCAGCGCGAGCCAGCTGCGCAGCGTGATGGGTGCAGGGTCGCTCGTGAACGGATTCGGCAGAGCGCCGCCGTCGTCCGAATTTCCCCACCATTGCACGAAGGTTCGCCAGAAGGGCGAATACAACGGATTCGAATCGCGCAACCGCGTGAGATCCGTGATCACGACGTCGATGCCGGCCGCGCGCATTGCATCGAGCAGCGGCGCATGTTGGCCGCCGTAGATGTCGTTGATCGGGTCGGTCACGAATAGCACGGCGAGCGAGGGCTGCGCCTGCTTGCGCGCGATCAGTCTTTCGACGAGCTCGCGGCTGAGCGGGCGATGCGCGTCACCGGCCGCGCCCATGAGCTCATTGAGCAAGAAGAAATCGGCGACGATGAAGCCATGCGCTTCGTCGACGATGCGCATCACCTCATCGAAGATGCGCTGTTCGAATCGCGGTTGCCCGAGCCCGTCCGCGTAGGTGAGGTCGTACAAGAAGGCAACGTCGGTTGGCTCGACGCGGATCGGTCCGCTGGCAACGTACGTGCCGGGCGGCATCGGTTTGATCGAGTGCCAAGTACCGACGGCCACCCACCACGTGATGAACAACGTGAGGAGGAGGTGCTTGCGGAGACGGCGCCGACGGGCCGTTCGTTCTTCTAGATATGAACCCATGCGCGTGTTCGAGCCCGGCGGGCGAGCGAAAGCAGGCCGCTGGTCCTGCGAGAATGGTCAGGTAATGCATCGCACCACGATTGATGCGCCGCAATCCTGCCATGTGTCGCGTGCTGCAGCCAGTGATCCGCGTTGACAAGTCTCAACCGATCGCAGCGTAATGGCAGTGTCGCCGTGATATCGACGGCGTGCAGGAGGCCTCCGATGAAGACTTCCATTCTGCAGATTGCGTGGATGGTGTCGCTGGCGGTGGGATTGATGGCTTGCAGCAAAGAGCCGCAGCAGGCCGAGACGGTGCAGAGTGAGCCACCGCCCGCCGCCGAAACTGCGGCCGATGCTTCCGGGACGACAACCTATTACGGGTCGCCCGAGGAGCAACCGCAGAACTAGCGCGGTTACCGAGCGTACTCGCGGCGGCGTCCGATCTCAGGTCGGTGCCTCGAGCGCGGCTGCGAGGTCCGCGATGAGATCGTCTGCGTGCTCCAGCCCCACCGACAGTCTCAATAGATTCGGTGGGGTGACGCTGTGAGGCCCTTCGATCGACGCGCGATGCTCGATCAAGGATTCGACGCCGCCCAAGCTCGTGGCGCGAGTGAAGAGCTTCGTACGGGCCGCAACGGCGAAGGCTTCCGTCTCTCCGCCCTCGACGCAGAACGACAGCACGGCGCCGAAGCCGCCGTTCATTTGTNTGCGCGCCAGCGCGTATTGGCGATGCGACGGCAATCCAGGATAGGAACACGCGCTCGACGCGCGGGTGTTCGAGCAAGAATTCGGCGAGACGTTGCGCATTGGCGGTTTGCGTGCGCACGCGGCAGGCGAGCGTGGTCAAGCTGCGGCGAATCAGCCAGCAATCGAACGGCGACGGCACGGCGCCCGCGAGCGCCTGATATTCGCGGAGCCGTTCGGATAGCTCGCCTTTCTCGCGCGCAATGACGACGCCGCCCATCGCATCGCTGTGACCGCCGAAATATTTCGTGCTCGAGTGCATCACGAGATCGGCGCCGAGCTCGAACGGGCGTTGCCACACCGGTGTCGCGAAGGTGTTGTCGCAGCAGACGATGGCGCCGTGCTCGTGCGCCATCGCAGCGACCGCTTCGATGTCGGTGAGATTGAGCATCGGATTGGACGGAGTTTCGATCCACACCAAACGTGTCTGCGCAGTGAGCGCCGCACGTGCCGCGGCCGTGTCCGTCAGGTCTGCGAAGGTGACGCGTACACCGAACCCGGAGCACAGGTCGCGCAGCTGTTGGCTCGTGCCGTGATACGCCTCGATCGGCGCGACGACGTGATCGCCGGGACGCAGCAGGCTGAACACGGCGAACGATGCAGCCGAACCGGAGGCATACGTCATGGCCTCGGCGCCGCCTTCGAGCGCCGCGAGACATTGCTCGAGGGCGCGGCGATTCGGATTGTCCGGGCGAGCGTACGAATAGCCGCGCGAGAAGCGGCCGTCGGCGTCGCGCTCGAACGTCGTTGAAAGATGAATGGCGGGTGCGACGTCGCCGGCGCCCGGCTCGATGTCGCGGCCGACGTGGACGGAAAGCGTTTCGAGGTGCATGGCGGCGAGTGCGTGGTTGGCGATGGCGCGCAGCGAAGGTTACACCTTGCGCTGCGCGCCGGCGACTCGCGGTGCGCGGCCGAGCGGCTCAGCCCGCGTTCGGCGCCAATGACGCAGCGCCTGCCGTTTCTGGCTCGCGCAAATTCGCTTCGATGGCGGGCGGAATCAGCTTGTACATCACCGGCGTGACGAGCCGCGACAGCAAGGTCGAGGAAATCAAGCCGCCGATGATGACCCACGCCATCGGCGAGTACAGGCCGCTGTTCTGGAGCGCCAGCGGCAGCAGGCCGCCGATGGCCGTGGCCGACGTCAACAGAATCGGCAGGAAGCGCACTTCGCCGGCTCGCTCGATCGCCTCGTCGAGCGGCACGCCTTGCTCGCGCAGCTGATTCGTGAAGTCGACGAGCAGGATCGAGTTCTTGATCTCGATGCCGATGAGCGCGATGAAGCCGATGCTCGCGGTGAACGAGATCGAATTGCCGGTCAGGAGCAGCATGACGATGCCGCCGAGGATGCCGAGCGGCACGACGGTGAGCACGATGAGCGTCGATTTGAAGCTGCCGAACTCGAGCACCAGGATCGCGAAGATGCCGAACAGGGCGACGATGATCGCAGTGCCGATGCCGCCGAACGACTCGGCGCTCGACTGCGCCTCGCCGCCGAGGACGTAGCGGTAGCCGCGCGGCCACTCCATCTTGTTGAGCCGTTCCACGACGGCAGCAGTGACTTTCGCCGTGTTGTAGCCGCGCTCGACTTCGGCGTCGATCGTGACGGCGCGCTCGCGGTTGTAGCGCTGAATCTGCGTCGGCGCCTTCTCGAACTCGAGCGTGGCGAGCTGCGAGAGCGGAAGCGTCGCACCGGTGAGCGTCGGTACGCGCACTTCGTTCAGGGTGTCTAGGTCGGCGCGCACGCCGACCGGCGTGCGCACGACGATGTCGTACTGCTCGCCGCTTGCGTCCTTGAATGTGCCGGCGGGAATGCCGGATACGGACAAGCGCACAGCGCGGTCGACTTCGACCGTCGGCACGCCGAGCAGGCTCGCTTTCTGCGAGTCGACGGCGAGCCGCAGGTTCGTGCGCGAAACCTTGAGCGGATTGAGCACATCGCGCGTACCCGGCGTCTCTTCGATGAGCTTTTCGACTTTGGCGGCGAGCTCTTCGATGACGTCCAAGTCACGGCCGATGACGCGCACTGCGATCGGAGCCGTGATCGGCGGGCCGTTCTCGAATTCCTTCACGTAAATGCGCGCGTTCGGATAGCGATCCAGCACTTTGCGCAGCTCATCGAGTCGCGCCGGCGTCGTCCGCGTGTCGTACTCCTTGAGCTGCACGAACACTTCCGCGTAGTTCGTCGCGTCGTTGCGCATGATGTGGTTGTAGTAGATCTGCGGATTGCCGTGTCCGAGATTCGAGAACCAGTTCTGCACTTCCGGCATCTTCGCCAGCTGCGCTTCGACGAAACGCAGCGCACGGTCGGTCTCGGCCAGGCTGGTGCCGTTCGGTGCTTCGATCGAGATCAGGAACTGCGGCGTATCGGCCTTGGGGAACAGGCTGCTGCCGATGATCGGGACGATCAGCGCCGAGATGAGCAGCGAGCCGCCGATCGCAATGACCGCGGTGCGTTTCGGGCGCGCCAGGCAATAGTGCAGCGCCGGCCGGTAGTAGCGATGAATCGCACCCATCACGCGCTGCAGGATCGCGTTGCCTCGTTCGTCTTCTTTTTCTTTCAGGACGCGGCTGGCAAGGAAGGGAATGATGAAGAGCGCGATCAGGAGCGAGCCCACGATCGTCGCGACGACGGTCAAGGGCAGCACGCGGATGAACTTGCCCGGCGTGCCCGGCAGTGCGAGCAGCGGCACGAAGGCGAAAATGAGCGTGGCGGTGCAGCCGAGAATGGCGACGAAGATCTGCCGCGTTCCCGCCAAGGCAGCCTGCGTGCGCGACAGCCCGCTGCGCAGATGCCGGGCGATGTTCTCGGTGACGACGATCGAGTCGTCGACGAGCAGACCGAGCGCGACGACGAAGCCTGCGATCGAGAGCTGATTGAGCGAGTAGCCGAGCGCGTACAGCACCGCAAGGCCGCAGGCGAGCGACAACGGGATCGAGATCATCACGATGCCGGCGGCGCGCCAGCCGAGTGGCAGTAGCGTCAGCATGACCAGCGACACCGCGATGCTGAAGTCGGTGTACAGGCGCGACAGACGCGCGTTGACATTGCGCGACTGGTCGAAGCCCAGGTGCAGCTCGATGCGATTCGGCAGCCCAGCTTCGAAGCGCTTGATCGCTTCATCGATCGCCTGGCGCACCTTGATGATGTTGTAGCCTTCCTTCTGATTGGCGGTGACGAACACGGCGCGCTTGCCGTTGAAGCGACCGACGTAGCTCCACGGTGCGGAGGCCCAGCGCACGTCGGCAAGATCGCGTACGCGCACGATGCGGCCTTCGTGCGCGGCGACGACCGTCTCGCGCACCTGATCGAGCGAGGTATAGCTGCCCGAGGTCTTCAAGCTGAAGCTGCGCGGACCCAAGTCGACGATGCCGGCGGGAATGTTGGCGTTTTCGCTTTGGATGGCGGCGATGACTTGCGCCGGCGCGACGCCGAGCTCGGCCATGCGTTTGACGTCGACCTCGACGCGCAGCTCGCGCTGCGGAATGGCCCAGATCTCCGAGTTGCGCACGCCGTCGACCGTCTTCAGCGTGTCCTTGAGCTCGCGCGCATAGTCTTCGAGCTCGCGATAGGAGGCATCTTCCGAGACCAGCGCGAGCTGCACGATATTGACGAGCCCGGGACTGATCTTGCGAATCTCGAGCATCGCCACGTCCTGCGGCAGCTCGGGCCGCAGTGCGTTCACCTCGCGCGTGACCTCGTCGTACTTCTTGTCGGGATCGGCGAAGGCGAGGAACTCGATTGCGATGAACGCAACGCCGTCGCTGATGGTGGTCTCGATCGTCTTGACGTCATCCAGCTCGGCCAGCCGATCCTCGATCGGCTTGACGACGAGGCGTTCGAGGTCCTTGGGATCCGCGCCGGGATAGATCGTCGTGATGAAGAACGCGGGAATCTTGAAGAACGGATCTTCTTCGCGCGGCACATTCGCGAACGCGAACCAACCCATCACTACCAGGCACAGGAAGGCCACGAGCGTGAACTGGTAGCGGCGTACCGGAAACTCGAGCAGGCGCATGTCGAATCCTCAGCCTTGAGTGGGTTGCGACGATCTCAGCCGCGTTCGGCGGATGGATCCGTGTCCGTAACGATTTCGATCGGCTCGTCGGCTTCGAGATACAGCGCGCCGTCGGTGATGACTTGATCGCCGGCGGAAAGTCCGCTCGCAAGCGCCACTCGATCGCCTTCGATGAAAGCCACTTGCACCTCGCGGCGCTGCGCGCGTCCGTCGACCGGCACGAAGACGCTCGCGCGTCGGCCTTCGCCCTCGACGATGGCGGCGATCGGCACGTAAACCTTGGCCGATTGCGCGGCGGCCTGCGGCAGGATGGTGAGCTTGGCGACGAGACCGCTCTTGAGCGGCAACTCGGTGGGCTCGATCTCGGCTTCGATGACGAACAGCCCGCTCGTCGGATCGGCGGCGCTCGCGATCTCGCTGACGGTGGCGGGTAGCACCTTGCCGGGCAGCGCATCGAGTCGCACCTCGACGCGATCGCCGATGTTTACTTGCACGACCTCGCGATCGGCGAGGCCGGTGCGTACCACGAATCCCGTGTCGGTCGCGCCGAGCACGAGCACGGGCGCGCCGGCAGCGACGAGCTCGCGCTCTTCGGCCAGACGGCGCAGGATCGTGCCGTCATGCGGCGCAATGATCGCGGCATAGCTGCGATTGAACTCCGCAGCGCGCAGCGCCGCAGCGGCGACCGCAGCCTGCGTACGCAAATCCTCGAGCTGTTCGAGACTGATGACTTGATCGCGATAGAGCCGCTCGCCGCGTTCGAGATCGCGCTTGGCTTTCTGGTGCGCTTGGCGTGCTTGCTCGACCTGCGCTTCGACTTCGGTGAGTTCGATTTCGGCGAGCTTCTGGCCGCGGCGCACGCGCTCGCCCGCTTGAACGGCGATGTGCTTGATGACGCCGCCGACCTTGAACGACAAGCGCATTTCATCCTTGTTGGCGAGCAGGCCGTTCGTGCGGATCGGCGGTGCGCCGGGACCGCTCGTCGCTGCGGCGACGCGCACCGGCGTGCCGGAGCGCGACGGTTCCTCGGCAACGTCGGTGCAGGCGCTGATGCAGAGCGCTGCGGCGAGTACGGTGATTCCAACGAGCGGGCGCATGGCTCAAGCTCCTTGCATGGGATCGATCGGCAGATCGCCGCTCGAGGTGGCGTATTCGAGCTCGGCGCGGCGCGCGAGCACATCGAAACGCGTGGTGACGAGATTGATCTCGGCGCTCGTCAGGGCGCTGCGAGCGTCGATGAATTCGACCTGATTGATGACGCCTTCGTCGCGCTTGCGACTGGCGATGCGAAACGCGGCGCGGGCCGCCTCGGCGCGTGCTTGTGCAGTGGCGAGCGAAGCGCGCGCTGTCTGCAAGCGGTCGTAAGCCTGCTGGACTTCGAGACGAATCTGTTGGGCGAGCTCTTCCTCGCGCAGTACCAGCTGTCGTTCGGCGGCACGGGCTTGTGCGAGACGTGCCGCATCGGCGCCGCCGTCGAACAAGCGCCACGTGAACACGAGCGAGACGATGCCGAAGTTGTAGCCGTCGCCGACGCGATAGCGCTCGCCCTGCGTGCCGGCGTCGATGCCGAGCGATAAGGTGGGCCATTTGCGATGGCGCTCGATGCGAACTTGTTGGGCGCTCGCTTCGCGCAACTGTTCGAGCTGGGCGATCTCCGGGCGCCGAGCGAGCGCAATCGACCAGAGCTGCTCGAGCGCCGTGTCGCGTTCGGTCAGGTCGGCAGGCGCGTCGCTGGGCTCGATCGCGGCGGTGAGGTCGCGATTCAACAGGAAGTTGAAGTAGCTCTGCGCTTGCGTCGCGAGCGTTTCCATCTCGCGCTTTTGCTGAGTCACGGCGAGCAGCTCGGCGCGTGCACGCAGCACCTGATCCTCGGTGATCTTGCCGTTGCGAAACAGGCTCTCGTTCACGCGCAAGTTTTCGGCGAGCAGTGCTTCGCTCGCTGCTACGATCTCGACGCCGTTACGCGCCTTGAGCCAGTCGATGTAGGCGAGCGTGATGTCGCGCCGAAGCGCGCGTGCGATCGCCATGCGGCGATAGCTGCTGGCGTCGAGCAGCGCGCGCTGGGCGCGCACTGCCGCGGGAATCGCCGGCGCATACAACGGCTGGCGCACGATGATGCGCGTGTCCTGCTCGCGTTCGCGCAGGAAGGGGACGGTCTCGTTCTCCAACTGCGGGAAGCGCGGCTCCTGACCTTGCGCGATCAGCATTTCGTTCAAGGTGGAGTAAACGGGATTGAGCGCATCGCCGATCGGAAAGTCGATCTTGCGCCCGCCTTCGGCGCGCGAGTAGCGCGCTTCGATGCTGACTTCGGGAAAGAACCGTGCGCGCGCTTCGCTCAACGCCTGTGCGGCTTTCTCCACTTCGAGCGCTTCGCTCTTGAGCGCGAGATTGCTCACCAAGCCTTCCGCGACGTACCGCTCGATGAGCGTGTCGAACGCCTCCTCGGCGCCGGCGGCGGAGCCGAAGGCCAGCGCCATGAGACCGACGAGGACGAAGCGCGAGCGGGCGGGCTGTCGTCTAGCGCGGTAGCGATCCATACGTTGCGTCTCTCGTCTGGTGAAGTGGTCAAGTGTTCAATCGTTAGACATTTGTCAAAGTCGATGCCAGAAAATCAGCGTGTCGCGCGCGGCACGAGCATGCTCGTGATCAGGTCGATCGCGTGCTGCGTGAGCTGCGAGATGCTGATGCCTACCTGGGCGAGCGGCTGTGCCTTGGTGATCGCGATCTGGATGATTCCGTGCGTAAAGCCCCAGAGCACGCGCGAAGTAACCTGCAGATCGCCGAGGTCCTGGCGAATGGTGCCGTCCTCCTGGCCGTGCCGAAGCGCTGCGACGACGACGTCGTGCACACGCCGGCCGATCTCGCGGCAGGCAAGCTCGAGCTCGCTCGGCGGCGCGCCCGGCTCGGGCACGTGCATTTCGAGGCGCGCGCAGGCATCGAAGAAGTGCGGAAATTCCTGCGCGAACGCCATGTACGCGCGGCCGATCGCGGTGATCTTCTCGATGCCGGTCTTGCTGCGCTGGCTTGCTTCTTCGAAGCGCTGCCGTAGCGTCTCGACTGCACGCACCGAGATGCCGAACAGCAAATCCTGCTTGTCCTTGAAGTACACGTAGACGAGCGCGCGGCTCAGGCGGGCGCGCTTGGCGACGCTTTCCATGGTGACGGCATCCCAGCCGAGCTCTCTGTAGAGCGCCTCGGCGGCGTCGATGATTTCGGTTCGGCGCCTATCCTTTTCTTCCTGGCGTCTTTCGGTGATGTACGACGACATGGGAACAGCCTAGCGAGCGCGTTGACGTTGTGTCAACAATTAGATGAACGTACAACGAGAGAATGAGGGGCAATGTGCGGCCCGTGAGCTCGCGAGCGCGGAGGCGGCGGCGCAGCGACGCGCCGCAGGAATCGGGGAGGGACGGTTAGGGGCGCGGTAGCAGGAAACGCGTGCCGCGATGGTTGAGCACGACGCCGTCGCTCGTGATGCGCTCGACGAGCGGGCCTTCGGCGAGCGTCTCTCCCTCGACGTACTTGCGCATGTTCACGAAGACGAAGCGCTGGGCCGGTACGGGCGAGTGCACGTGGATGTCGACGTGCAGGTCGGGTAGCTGTGCGCCGCTTGCCAAGAGATCCTGCAGGGTCGGCAGCGCCTCGCGCGGCTCGGCGGCGGGCGCCGGACGGGGCGACACAAAGGCGCCCGTCCGATGGTTTTGTTCGAGCGGACGCACGATCGAGGGGCCTTCCGGCACGCGCGCGGCGGCCGCGAGCTGCGGCGGCGGTTGCTCGGTCTCGTAGGGATCCGCATCAACTGTTGCAGATGCCGCCTCGTCCGCCAGTGAGCGCACGGCAGGGCTCGAGCGCAGGCGCTCAGGCCGAGCAAGCGCCGGCGTGGCGGTTTGCGCGGGCGGAGTCGCGACGGGCGCGCTTTGAATGGTGGGAGCGGGCGCTGGTTGCGGCGCCGGTGCAGCAGTGCTGACCGGCTGCGGTGCGGGCGGTGTCTCGCGCAGGCCGCCGCGGATCAGCACGACGAGCAGCACCAGCAGATTGGCGAGCAACAATATGCCGAGCGCGATGGCCCACCAGGGTTTTTCTTCGCGCGGCGGGCGCATCGGCACGTCGGCGAGCGACGGTCCGACGGTGCGTTGCCGCTCGTTCTCGGATTTCTTCAGGGCTTCCAGAATGAAGCTCATCCGGACGCTCCCGTATTCGTGCCGTCTTGTGCGACCAGCAGCGGCGCGCCGGGCGAATTGGCGAGCGCATCGAGCACGATCTGGGTCTGCACGCCGGCAATGCCGTCGACGCGCAAGCGATAGCGGCGTTGAAACTCTTCCACCATGCGTACGAGCTCTTGGTCGTAGTAGTCGCTGACCTCTTCGTCTGCGGGCCGGCCTTGCAGCGTGTTGAGCCTCTGACGCAGCCAGCGTACGCCTTCGCCTTGCATGCCTGCAGACAGCGCCCGCGGAGCCGCCACGTGCGGCCGCCACAAGACGAGATAATCGCCGAACCACAGGCGCGAAATGGAGGCGATCGGTACCGCGAATTCCGCCGACGGCAGCTTGATGCGCGCGGTCTCGCTGTCGAGAGCTTTCACGACGAGCTGATGCGCATCGCCTGCATCGTCGACGAGCGTCAGGATCGCGGGGCGGTTCAGGGTGCGCAGCTGTCCCCAGGAGCCTTGCTGATACACGCACTCGAGTCCTTGCGCGAGCGCTTGATCGCACGGTCGGCCATTGGCGGGATCGAAATGGCCGCCCCACAGCGCAAACAGCTCGCCAAAAGCGGCTTCGGTGTTGGTCTCATCGGCATGCGCCTCGAGGATCTCGGCGATGTCGCGTGCCGAAGGGCCGGGCGGCGGCTCAGGTGCGGTCTGCGCTGCCACAGGCTGAAGGCTCGCCGCGGCCTCCACCGCAGGTACCGCGTCGGCAAGCGGCGCGCTCTGCGGCTCGGACGCGCGGAAGGTGCCGATGAGCAGCCAAATCGCCAAGGCGAGGCCCGCAACGCCGACCACCGCGCAGCTCGCGACGAGCGCGCGCAACCATGGCGGGTGGAACGTGCGGCCGTAGACCTCCGAGGCAGCCGCACGCACGAGCGCAGGTCCGATGCGATGCTGCTCTTGCGTGAAGGCGCCGAGCAGCGCGCGATCGCAGATCACGTTGATGATGCGCGGCACGCCGCCGCTCAAGCGATGCACCTCGCGCAGCGCTGCCGGCGTGAAGATCTCCGCGCCGTTCGCGCCGGCTACCTTCAGCCGGTGACGCACGTACGCTGCCGTTTCCGCTTTGGTCAGCGGCACGAGGTGATAGCGCCCGGTGATGCGCTGCGCGAGCTGGCGCAGCTCCACGCGGGCGAGCACTTCGCGCAGCTCCGGCTGACCGATGAGGATGATCTGCAGGAGCTTTTGCGAGGCCGTTTCCAGGTTCGTGAGCAGGCGCACCTGTTCGAGCGTCTCGGGCGTCAGGTTCTGCGCCTCATCGACGATGAGCACGACGCGCCGCCCCTTGGCGTGCGCATCGAGCAGGCGCCTGTTCAAGATATCGACGAGATCCTTGATGCTTTTTGCATCCTCGTCGCGCACGAAGATGCCGAGCTCCTCGCAGATCGTGAGCACGAACTCGAGCGGCGAGAGCTGCGGGTTCAAGATCACGGCGACGTCGGCATGACCCGGCATACGCTCGAGCAGCGAGCGCACCACGGTCGTCTTGCCGGTTCCGACTTCGCCGGTCAGCTGGATGAAGCCGCCTGCCTCGTTGATGCCGTACAGCAGGTGGGCAAGCGCTTCCGCATGCCGCTCGCTCATGAAGAGGTAGCGGGGATCGGGCGTGATCGCGAAAGGCTTTTCACCGAGGCCGAAAAAGCTCGTGTACATATCGACTTAGCAAGGTCGCCGAGCTTCGGAAAGAAGGCTCTTCGCAATGATGATGCCCGCTTGGCACACGGGGTGCAAAGGGCGGCAGCATGTCCTTTCGGGGCAGCTTGTCAGAACTTCCCGTCGTGCAGTCGGGCGCCGCGCGTGCGGCTCCTTGCCGCTCTGCNCACGGATCGCTAGGCTTCGCGCGCCGCCTTACGCGGATGGGGCCGCAACGGACCTCCCGTAGGCGGCGACGCTCCAGTCACGGCGGGTCGTCTTGCAGCGGCCGCCAATGTCCAGCGCAGCCATGAAAGCCCTCTCGTTTCGACAGCTCACCAAAACGTACAAGAACGGCGTGCGTGCCCTGAAGGGCATCGACTTGGACGTCGAGGAGCGCGACTTCTTCGCCCTGCTCGGGCCGAACGGCGCCGGCAAGACCACGGCGATCGGCATCGTCACCTCGCTCGTCAACAAGACGAGCGGCAAGGTCGAGGTGTTCGGCTACGACATCGATACGCATCTTGCGCTCGCGAAGTCGTGCATCGGTCTGGTGCCGCAGGAAATCAACTTCAATCAATTCGAGACGGTCTCGACGATCCTGCTCAACCAAGCGGGCTTCTACGGTCTGCCGCGGCGCATCGCGCACGATCGCCTGGAGAAGTATCTGACGGCCCTACAGCTCTGGGACAAGCGCAACGCGGTGTCGCGAACGCTCTCGGGCGGCATGAAACGTCGTTTGATGATCGCGCGCGCCTTGATGCACGAGCCGAAGCTCTTGATCCTCGATGAGCCGACGGCGGGCGTCGACATCGAGGTGCGCCGCTCGATGTGGGCATTCATGCGCGACATCAATGCGGCCGGCACGACCATCATCCTCACCACGCATTATCTCGAGGAGGCCGAGAGCCTCTGCCGCAACGTCGCGATCATCGACAAGGGGCAGATCATCGAGAACGACCGCATGAGTCGCGTGCTGCGCAAGCTCCAGACCGAGACGTTCGTCTTCAATCTGCGCAATCCCATCGCCACCAAACCCGAGCTGCCTGGCTATACGGTGACGATGCCGGACGATCACACGCTCGAGATCGAGGTGTCTAAGGAGCAGAACTTGAACGACATCTTCTCGCGCCTGACGGCGGCGGGCATCGAAGTGCTCTCGATGCGTAACAAGACGAACCGTCTCGAGGAGTTGTTCATGCGGCTCGTCCAGAAGGACGCTGCCGCCAGCTGAGCAAGAGCGCGTCGTTTCGTTTCACTCAAGTTCCGACAAGCGGATCCTGCATGCTCGTCAAGACCAACATCGTCGGCTTCAACACCATCGTCATCCGCGAGTTCAACCGGATTCTGCGCATCTGGGGCCAGACGATCGTCCCGCCGGCGATTACCGCGACGCTGTACTTCGTGATCTTCGGCAGCCTCATCGGCCGGCGCATCGGCGATATGGGCGGCTACACGTACATTCAGTACATCGCCCCGGGCCTCATCATGATGTCGGTGATCACGAACTCCTACGGCAACGTGGTGTCCTCGTTCTTCGGTGCGAAGTTCGGCAAGCACATCGAGGAGCTGCTGGTCGCGCCGCTGCCGAATTGGTTGATCGTGGCCGGTTACATGATGGGCGGGCTCGTGCGTGGCCTGCTCGTGGGCGGCGTCGTGACCGTCATTACGTTGCTCTTCACGCGCCTGCACGTCCACAACGTCGGGATCGTGGTATCGGCTGTGCTCTTGAGCTCCATCGTGTTCTCGCTCGCCGGCATGATCAACGCCGTGTTCGCGAAGAATTTCGATCAGATCTCGTTCATTCCGACCTTCGTGCTCACGCCGCTCACCTACCTCGGCGGCGTTTTCTACACGATCGATCTGCTGCCTGAATGGGCGCAGCAAGTGTCGAAGGCGAATCCGATCCTCTACATGGTGAACGCTTTCCGTTACGGCTTCCTCGGCGTCTCCGACGTCAACGTCGCCAACGCCTACCTCATCATGGTGATTGCCGCCGCCGTGCTGTTCAGCGTGTGCGTGTGGCTCATGTATCGCGGCATCGGCACGCGGGAGTAACCGTCGCCGCGCCCGCTCGCTTATCAAGCGCGAGGTTATTGCTGCGCCGCTCGTTCGACGCGGCGCCAACTCGGAGGCGTCCCAGCGCGCGCTGCCAAGTCGGCCTGATGAGATGCGGCTGGGCGCGGCCATGTAGACATTTCAGGCCGCCCTCCGTCTCTCTGTATCCATTACCGGGCGGGTCGGCGCCAGACCTCGCGCTGCCCGTCATGACCCTCTCCGCTCCCTGATGTGTCGTCAACGCAACATGCCTTTGGCGCTCACCGGCAGCGGCGCTCCGGCGGTATCTATCTACCCTGTCTTGGCGGCGGGTCTGGCGCGGCATGTAGAGCGCTGTCATCGGCTTGACAACGTTGTTAAAACGCGCCACATTCCCCCGCGCGTTCATGCGCGACCAGCGCCAAGGTCGGCTGACATGGGGGATAGTCAACCGGAGACTTCGCTACGAAGAGCTCGAGCAATGTTGCGCGCAGGCCAAGGTGCACGTGCCCGAGTCGATAGCCTTTCCCTCAAGCAGCTCGTTCCTTGTCACTGCCGCGGCTCGCAATTGCGTCACTCGTATAGCTCGAAATACATCGAAACCTGGCAATAGGGGCGGAACGGACTCTGCGGATGCGTCCGAGGCGAATGTCGTCGACGGCGTATGCAATGAGATTTCGTTTCTTTGGACAGAAGGGAGCGCAGCCATGGCAACCGAAAGAGAAAGTTCCCACCGAGCGCTGGCTGCCGTTGCGACCCCAAACGTATCGGTCGCTTAGCGCAAGACCAGCGTTTTCGATTCCATAACAACAAGAAGAACAAAAACGCATCCAAAGTGCTGAGGAGAACTCATCTTATGAAACCCAAACTCAATCGGAAGGCGCTGTTCACCGTCGTCGGTGGCGCGGTCCTCGTCAGTCCTGTGTATGCCCAACAGCAAGGCAACCAGGAGCTGGAGGAGATCATCGTCACTGGCTTGCGCGGCAGCTTGATGCAGTCGATGGACATCAAGCGCGAGGCCATCGGCGTCGTGGACGCGATCAGCGCGGAAGACATCGGTAAGTTCCCGAACACGAACGTCGCCGAGTCGCTCCAGCGTATCCCTGGCGTGTCGATCGACCGTCAGAACGGCGAAGGCTCGCAGGTGACGGTGCGCGGCTTCGGGCCGGGCTTCAACCTCGTGACATTGAACGGCCGTACTGTCCCCACGGCCGAAGTCAATGTCTGGGGTAACCGCGACAACTTTGCGGGCGGCCAGGGTCGCAGCTTCGACTTCTCCAACATCGCAGCCGAAGCGGTCACGAGCCTCGAGGTCTACAAGACCGGTCAAGCGTTACTGCCGTCGGGCGGTATCGGCGCGACGATCAACGTCAAGACGCATCGTCCGCTCGACAATCCGGGCCTGAAGGCCACGATCGGCGCGAAGGGACTGATCGATACGAGCGTGGAAGATGGCGATAGCGTCACGCCCGAAGTCAGCGGCTTGTTCAGCTGGACGAACGATGGCGAGACTGTCGGTATCAGCGTGTTCGGCGGTTACTCCAAGCGCGACTCCGGTGCTGCGATCGGCCAGACGAACGATTGGGTGGTGCGCAGAGCGAGCGACTTCTTCTCCGACACCAGCGTGGTGCGTGCAGGCGGCAATCCAGCGAACTACGTCAATCCGCCGGCGGATGGCGAGCTGTTCGCGATCCCGCAAGACAGCCGCTACGACGTGTCCGATCTCAGCCGCGAGCGCTGGAACGGTCAGCTGGTTGCGCAGTTCCGTCCGATCGACTCGCTGACGCTGACCGCGGACTTCACGTACTTCAAGAACGAGAACGAAGAGTTCCGCTACGAGCAGACCAACTGGTTTGCGACGCCGTTCGATCAGATCATCTTCGACGGCCAAGGTCCCGTGTCGCAGGCGGTGTTCCTGCAGGAGAACAACGACGGCACGAAGGACATGGGCTTCGAGCAAACCCGTCGCGGCCAGAAGGATGATTTCAAGTCGGTCGGCTTCAATGCCGAGTGGGCGATCACCGAGACCGGCACGCTGCGCTTCGATGCCCACACCGACAAGGCGCGTTCCGTGCCGAACAACCCGCTCGGTCATTCGGCGACGTTCGTCACCTTCGCGGCGCCGGTCATCGCTCAGCACTCCGTCGATTGGCGTACCAAGGACGGCTTCCCGGTGCAGAGCTACACGTTCAACGACTCCATCAAGGGCAACGGCGACGGCATCCTGAACGTTCAGGATCTCGGCTCGCAGGTCGCCCGCAGCTCGGCGCAGTGGCAAGAGATGGACGTCGATGAGGTGGATCTGCGCTTCACCTTCGATAACGGCGACAGCCGCCTCGACTTCGGCGTGAACTACCGCGACACCGAGATCTACGCGCGTGGCCGCACCACGGAGCAGGACCTCGGTACGTGGGGTGTGTCCAATCCTCGCGACATCGAGCAGTACGCGCCAGGCGTCGTGCAGGCGTTCTGCATGGCTTGCCGCTTCGACGACTTCCCGGTCGGTCAGGCGCAGACGGCCTTCCGCGCCGATGCAACCGAGCTCTACAAGCTGCTCGTGCCGGTCTACGAAGAACAGGGCAACGCCGTTCGCGTCAACGACAACCAGAACTGGGTGAACGAAGACATCCTCGCCTTCTATACGCAGTTCCAGGTCAAGACCGTAGGTTCTTGGGTTTCCCGGCTCAGATCACCGGCGGTCTGCGCTATGAGCGCACCAAGGTGGATTCCACTTCGCTGCAGTCCATCCCGGTCAACATCGTGTGGGTCGCTGACAACGACTTCAGCATCGAGTTCAGCGGCATGCAGAACGTGACGGGCGACGGTGAGTACAACCACCTGCTGCCCAACCTCGACTTCAAGGTCGACCTGACCGATAGCGTCGTGGCGCGCATGTCCTACAGCAAGACCATCGGTCGCGTGCCGTACGGCAACTTGTTCGCGTTGACCACTCCTGGCGCGCCGAACAACCCGACGGCGCTCGGCGGACAAACGGGCGGTGAGGCTCAGAACCCCGCGTTGCTGCCGCTCGAGTCGGAGAACTGGGACGTGTCGATCGAGTGGTACTACAAGGAAGACAGCTACGTGTCGGTGGGCTTCTTCGACAAGACCGTGAAGAACTTCCTCGGCACGGGCGTCTTCAGCCGTCCGCTGTTCGGCTTGCGTGATCCGAGCTCGGGCGCGCCGGGTACGCGTTCGGGCGCTGCGCTCGCCGAAATCGACGCGCTCAACATGGACCGTTCGCCGGCCAACCTGTTCACGATGGTCGCGTTGATCGACGCGAACGGTGGCGACGTGGCCGCCGCGCGCGCGCAATTCGAGACGGGCATCGATCCGGCGACGGGCGCGCTCCGTCAGNCGTTCGTCGATGAGATCCTCNGTCTGTACGACGTGCGTCCGGACGAGAACGATCCGGAGATGATCTTCCGTGTGTCTCAGCCGATCAACGACCGCGAAGGCAATATCTTCGGCTGGGAGTTCGCGGCACAGCACTTCTTCGGCGATACCGGCTTCGGCATTGCCGGCAGCTATACGGTCGTGAACGGCGACGTGGAGGCGGACATCGGCTCCGATCCGGATGAGAATCAGTTCGCGCTGGTCGGTCTTGTCGGACACCGCCAACATCACGCTGATGTACGAGAAGCACGGCATCTCGGCTCGTCTCGCCTACAACTGGCGCGACAAGTTCCTCAACACGGCCAACGCGGGCGGCAGCCGTAGCCCGCAGTTCACGGACGAGTACGGTCAGCTCGACCTGAGCATCTCTTACGACATCAACGACAACTTCCAGGTCATGCTCGAAGGTATCAACCTCACCGGCGAGCATCACCGCGAGTACCGTCGTAAGGATGGTATGACCGTTTGGGCC
>Ga0065720_1002737_pt1 | contig 92519 bp, 83 predicted proteins | sample Thericmetagenome_FD_59107 | JGI IMG/M metagenome (GOLD analysis project Ga0065720, IMG submission 59107) | Thermophilic microbial communities from the Joint Bioenergy Institute, California, USA of rice/straw/compost enrichment - eDNA_2 v2... | ecosystem: Engineered > Solid waste > Grass >...
TGCGGCGATCCGGGCCGAAGCCGGCATTTCTATCGCGCGAACACCGCGCGTCGGATGAATGCTGGAGCCAACGAGTGTGCTGCGCGGAGGTTTCGGGAACATTTCCGCGAGGTACCCGATGGTGTATTCATCGGGAATGAATGCAGAATACGCCGCGGAGGACGATAATCGGCGGCCGTTACGTGCGACGTTAACTGCTGATGCGTCACGGTCTCGAGGCTGGGTGCCGGCGGGTGAGATGGCGGGGTCAGGGGTGGGGGATCGGAGGAGCCACCGCAGTGGCACGGCGACGTGCGCGTAGGCCGGGTCCTAGCAGCACCGAGGCGCTACCACCCGAATTCTGCAGATCGCGGCCATGATGCGGGAGGCGGAGGGGTAGATCAACCGCGCTGGGCCGGGCGAGGTTGTGCGCTCGGGGTCTTGACGCCCGGCGCCGTCGTGGCCGCGGTTGGCGAGGTTGCGCACCCGCCCCCACCGGCAGTGACTCGATGCCGTTGTCGGCCATCTTCTGATCGAACCCGGGTGCGCTCGTCGGAATCGGAGTGTTCGGTGGCGTCGGCGGTCGCGGTGACCTGCTTCTCGTCGATCTTCCCGGCGGCGTGCGGCGAGCGGACGTAGTCGAGTCCGTCCTGCAGATCCCGGGCGACGCGGATCCGTTCATCGGCTTCGGTGGGCGAGGTCTGCAGCGCGAGCCCGAATCCGCGACTGGCCGTCGCGAAGTGCTGGCGCTAGACGCCGGCGCCCGTCATGGCCTCGATCGTCTCGGCGATCGCGGGCACGTCGGCGGAGTGCAGCTGAGGCATTCCCGGCACCGTGCGGAACTCGGCGCTGACCGCGCCCTCCGCGACGACCCACTCGACGAAGCCCAGCTCGTGCCGACCCTCGATCCGGTCGTCCTCGGCGGACAGGTACGCGGTGGCCGGCGCCCACACCTCGATCACCGTGCCGCGCGGCACGGCGCGGTAGCGGTGCAGGTGCCCGCAGCCGACGGCGCGCAGCTCGGTGCGGGCCAGCAGGGCGAGCAGGCGGTCGCGGGCGACCGGCCCGATGTCGGTCTGGTAGCCGACCGGCTCCTCGGTGACCTGCCAGACCGGCTTGTGCAGGAACAGCAGCACCGGCACGCCGGGCCGCAGCTCGCCGACGGTCTGCTCGAGCCAGCGCCACTGGTCGGCCTCGCGCTGCAGACCGGAGCCGAGCAGCTCGCTGTCGATGCCGAGGAGGGTGGCCTCGTCGGAGTCGTGGCGCCAGTGGTCGGGCCCGAACACGGCCTCGTGGGCGGCGACCCGCTCGTCGGTGGTGACCAGGCCCGCCCAGGCGCCCAGCCCGGGCATGCCGACGTCGTGGTTGCCGGGAACGACCAGGAGCGGCGCCTCGATCAGGTCGAGCAGCTCGCGGGAACGGGCGCGGTCCTCGGCCACGTCGGGGTGGAGGAACTGGATGTCGCCGGTGTGCACGACCAGATCGGGGCGCACCTCGGTGTTGAGGTGGTGGGCGAGCAGCCGGAACCCGTCGACGGTCGGGCCGTCGGCGGCGGTGAGGTGGGTGTCGGAGATCTGCGCGATCTTCATGCGGCTCCTCGATGGCTCAGTGGGCTCGATGGCCAGTGGGCTCGATGGCTCAGTGGGTGAGTGCGGTGCGGAGGTGCTCGATCGCCTCGGCCGGCGTCCCGTGCCGGATGAGGTAGGCGCGGGCGCCGCGGTGCTCGTCGGCGAGGAAGCGCAGCATCGCGGCCATCGACTCGGGGCGGGCGCCGCGAAGCGTCTCCACGCCTTCGTCGGTGGCGGCGGACGCCGCGGGAAGGGTCGCGAAGAACGCGGGCGTGAGGTGGTCGCCGGTCAGCGCGTAATCAGCGACCACCACGTCGTCGGGCACGCCGATCGCGGAGAGGACGAGCGCGACCACCACGCCGGTCCGGTCTTTCCCGGCCGCGCAGTGCACCAGCGCGGGCAGCGCGCCCGGGCGGGCGAGATCGGTGACGATGCGCGCGAGCTGCGGGCCGCGGTGGCGCAGCATGCCGATGTACAGCTCGGCGAGCCGGTCGGGCGCACCGAGCACGTCCGCGGTCACCAGGGGGCGCGGGCGCAGCGGGCGGTGCAGGACGGCCGGGACGATCGCGTGCAGGCCGGTCGGCTGCGCGTCGAGCTCGGCGTCGTCGCGCAGGTCGATCACGGTCCGCAGACCCAGGGCGGTGAGGCCGTCGACGGTGCGGGGTGCGTCGGAGCGGAACAACCGTCCCCACTGGGTGCGGGTGCTCCCCGCCGGGTAGTCGCCGATGTCGCGCAGGTTGGCGGTGGCACCGACGGTGATCCGGCGGTGCGGGACAGAGAGCGTCACGCCCTCATTCACGGCGACGAAGGTGACGCCCGACGCCCCGAGCAGGTGAACGCCGGGCGACCGGGAGCGGTCGAGTCGCGTCCGGCGCGAGAGCGATGTCACACCCGCGGCCACCCGTGATCGATGAGAGGTTCGTCGCGAAGGGAGGCGGGATGATCGACTCTGCCCACGACCCTGCCCGTGACTCTGCCGGCGACACTGCCCGTGACGGCGAGTTCGCCCTGCTCCACGAGAACGCCGAGGAGGCCGGGATCGCCTGGCCCGGCCCGCCCGCCGTCCGCCGCGTGAGCAGCGAGGTCGACGGCCGTCGGGTGAGCGCGCTGCTGTGGGGCACGGCGCCGCCGCGGATCGTCTTCCTGCACGGCGGCGGGCAGAACGCGCACACGTGGGACACGGTCCTGCTCGCGCTGGGCGAGCCCGCGCTGGCGGTCGATCTGCCCGGGCACGGCCACTCCGACTGGCGCGAGGACCGCGACTACATGCCGAGGGCCTCGGCGGAGGCGGTCGCGCCGGTGCTGCGCGAGTGGGCGCCGGGGGCGGAGCTGGTGGTCGGCATGTCGCTGGGCGGTCTCACCGCGATCCGGATCGCGGCGCGGCACCCGGACCTGGTGCGCCGGGCGGTGATCGTCGACGTCACCCCGTCCGCCCACCTGCGGCATCGATCGATGACGCAGCAGCAACAGGGCACGACCGCGCTCACCCGTGGCCGGCGCACCTTCGCGACCTTCGAGGAGATCGTCGAGCGCACCGCAGCCGCCGCGCCGCACCGGTCGCGGGCGAGCATCCGCCGCGGGGTCGTGCACAACACCCGCCGCCTGCCCGACGGCCGCTGGGCCTGGCGCTACGACCGCAACGCCGGGCCGCGCGACTTCTCCCCGCTGTGGGCTGATCTCGCCGCCACGACGTGCCCGCTGACGCTGGTGCGCGGCGGGGCGTCCGCGTTCGTCCCCGACGAGGACGCCGCGGAGTTCGTCCGGCGGCGGCCCGACGCCCAGGTGCGGGTCGTCGCGGGCGCCGGGCACGCGGTGCAGAGCGACGCCCCGCTGGAGCTGGCCGACATCGTCCGGGCGGCGCTCAGTCCTTGACGTCCAGCACGATCTTGCCGGGGATGCGCCGGTCGAACAGCGCATCGGCGGCGGNGGCGACCTCGGTCCACGGGCCGCGCCAACCGATCTCCGGCGACAGCCTGCCCTTCTGCACCAGCGACACGAGCAGTGCCAGGTCCGGGGCCGGATCGGTGACGTCGCCAGCGCTGTGCAGGGTCTTCGACCGGCCCAGCGCGAAGAACGCGTTGGTCTCCAGCGTGACCGGCTCGTTCGACGCCCAACCGATGCTGTGCAGCTGCCCGCCCGGGGCGAGCTTGTGCCACGCCGCCATCAGCGTCGGGCCGCCGACGGTCTCCAGCACGCCGTCGACCTGGCCCTCGACCGCGTCGACGGAGGTCACGACCTCCTCCGCGCCGAGCGCACGCAGGGCCGGGGCGTTGTCCGGGTCGCCGCTGACGGCGACCACCGACGCTCCGCTCAGCGCGGCCAGCTGCACCGCGCAGCGGCCGACGCCGCCGGAGGCGCCCGTGACCAGCAGGCGGCGCCCGAGCACCGAGCCGAGCGAGCGCAGCACCCGCAGGGCGGTCAGGCCGATCATCGGCAGGGCTGCCGCGTCGACGAGATCGACCTCGTCGGGCACGACGGCGACGTTGTGCACCCCGAACGCGACCCGGCGCGCCCACGCGCCGGGGCCGAACGCAACCACTCGCGAGCCCACGGCCGGGCCGGAGCCGTCGGCGGCCGCATGCACGACGGTGCCGGCGGCGTCGAAGCCCAGCACCATGCCGGGGGCCTGGTAGCGCAGGTAGCGCAGCTCTCCGTAGTTCGCCGACGCGTGCGCGACCTCGACGACCACCTGGTCCGGTCCGGGCTGCGGGTCGGCGACGGTCGTGAGCCGGATCGCCCCGGGGGCGTCGGGATCGGCGACGAGGGCCTGGTTCGGCACGGGTGCTCCCTACTCGATCACGTGACGGTCGAGACGAAAGCTAGCACTATTTGAGAGTGACTTCCAGTTTGAGTCAGATTCCCGTGAACCGGGCGGGGCGACGCTCGGCGAAGGCCCGGATGCCCTCGGCGCCGTCGGCGGTCCACGTCGACGAGAGCAGTGCGTGGCGCTCCAGGTCCAGGTGCGTGGCGAGGTCGTTGCCCGGGCCCCCGTGCAGCAGCGCCCGGGTGCGGGCGAGCGCGCGCGACGGGCCCGCGGCCAGCCGCTCCAGCTCGGCGGCGGCCGCGGCGTCGAGATCGTCGTGCACCCGTGTGACCAGCCCCCACGCCAGTGCCTGTTCGGCGTCGACGACCGGGTTCAGCATGGTCAGCTCCGCGGCCCGCCGGTAGCCGACCAGTCGGGACAGGAACCAGCTGGCGCCGCCGTCCGGGGTGAGCCCGACCCCGGCGTAGGCGAGCACGAACCGGGCGTCGGAGGAGCAGAGCACGACGTCACCGGCCATGGCCAGCGCGAACCCGGCCCCGGCCGCGCTGCCGCGCACGCTGGTGAGCACGGGTGCCGGCAGCCCCGCGAGACCGAGCACCGCGCGGTGCAGGTGCTCGGCGACGGCGCCGATGTAGGCCGTCGCCCCGGCCGGCTGCGCGGCGAACGCGCGCACGTCGCCGCCCACGCAGAACCGTGGGCCGGCGGCGGTGAGGTGGACCGCGCGCAGCCCCGGCTCGGCGGCCGCCGCTCGCACGGCTCGCCCCAGCGTCTCGGCCGTCGGCAGATCGAGCGCGTTCCCCGCCTCCGGGCGGTTCAGCCGCAGCGTGGCGATGCCCGAGCCGGGATCGAACGCGTAGTCGACGGTCACAGCGTCAGTCCGTGTTCCAGCTGGTCGGCAGCCTTCATCATCGCCTCCTCGAGATCGATCCCCGGGTCCTCGGCCCAGTCGAACAGCACCGAGTACCAGACGCCCTGCACGGCGGCGGCGAACGTGCGCACCTCGAAGTCGCCCGGATCGCGCCCCACCCGCTTCGCGACCAGCTCCGCGATCTCGTTCATCAGCTGGGTGAGGTTGTCGAACAGCACCGCTCGCAGCTCCGGCACCGACAGGCACAGCAGCACCTGCTGGCGCACGGACTCGGCGTCCGAGGTGGAGGCCATCGCGTCGAGCAGGCCGCGGAACACGGCCCGCACCGGGCCGACGTCGGGCGGGATCGCCTCGAACGTGTCCGGCAGCCGCGACTCGGCGTCGTCGGCGAAGACCACGTCCTCCTTGGTGTTGAAGTAGCGGAAGAACGTGCTCGGCGAGACCTCGGCCGCCTCGGCGATCTGGTTGACGGTCGTCTCCGCGTAGCCCTGCTCGTGGAACAGGCGCATCGCCTGCTCGCGGATCAGCGCCCGCGTGCGGGCCTTCTTGCGCTCCCGCAGCCCGCCCGTGTTCGGGTCGGCCGGCCGCAGCCTGCTGGCCGCCCGGCGGCCCGCCTGCTCTCGCCAGCTGGTGCCCGCCCTGTCCTTCTCCGGCTCGGGCTTCTTCTCCGGTGCTGTCCTGGCCGGGGCGCTCTTCGGCGCGGCCTGCGGCTCCTCGGCCGGATCCGGCTCGGGATCGGCGGCGTCGAACCCCGACAGGCCCGCCCTGACGAACTCGTCGCGCCAGTTCTCCAGCTCCTCCGGGGTGACTCCGAGCTCGCTGCAGATCGTCTCCGGATCGACGCCCCGGATCGAGCGGAGGACCGCTTCGAGGCGCACCAGGCGACGCGGAGCGGNNCCGGGCTCTGTGGTGGGTCGTGCAGCCATGACCAGCACGATAGTCGCTCCGAGTTGCGCCGCTGATTCAGCTTATGATTTGAGAGTAACATTTTATTGACAGAGACAGTCACTATGGGCGTAGTGTCGCCCGCGTGACGACGACGACGTTCTCGCCCGGATCCGCGCCGGCCTTCTCGCTCGACACCGACGACACCGCGCTCCAGGAGGTCGTCCGGAGGGTCGTCGTGGACCGCGGCGCGGCGGCCGCGGCGCGGGCGGTCGTCGACCTGGCCCCCGACGCCACCGAGCGGGAGAGCGCCTGGTGGCGCACCTGTGCCGACCAGGGCTGGTGGGGACTGCACGTGCCGGAGCCCGCCGGGGGGTCGGGCGCCGGTCTCGTGCAGACCGCGGTCGTGCTGTTCGAGCTCGCCCGTGTGGTGGCGCCCGGCCCGGCCCTGCCCACCCTGGTGGCGTCGGCCGTGCTGGCAGAGGAGCCCGGCCGGTGGCCGGAGCTGCTGGAGGGCCTCGCCGATGGCTCCCTGACCGCCGGCCTCGGTCTCGGGGGTGCCCTCGTCCGGGACGGAGGCACCGTCAGCGGGGACGCCGGCGTCGTGCTGGGTTCCGCCGAGGCCGCCCAGCTCCTGCTCGCCGTCGGCGACGACCTCGTGCTGGTCGGCGCCGCGGAACCCGGACTGGAGCTCGCGGCGGCCACCGGCGTCGACCGGACCCAGCCGCTCCTCGCGGCCCGGCTCCAGGACGTGCCCGCCAGCGTGCTCCCCGGCCGGCGGCCGCACGCGCTCGCCGTCCTGCGCACGCTCGCCGCCGTGCAGGCCGCGGGGATCGCCGACGCCGCGCTCACCGCCGCCGTCGAGTACGCCCGCATCCGTGAGCAGTTCGGCCGACCCATCGGCGCGTTCCAGGCGGTCAAGCACCTGTGTGCGGACCTGGTCGTCGACGCCGAGCTGGCGCTGGCCGTCGCGTGGGACGCGGCCCGGGCGCTGACGGCGGGCCCCGGTCCGGAGGCGGAGCTGGCCGCGGCGACGGCCGCAGCGGTCGCACTGCCCCGGGCGCTGGCGGCGGCCGAGACGTCGCTGCACGTCCACGGGGCGATCGGGTTCACCTGGGAGCACGACGCCCATCTGCTGCTGCGGCGGGCGCTCGCGCTGCAGGCGCTGGTCCCGCCCGCGGCCGCCGCGGCCGACGTGGTGCGGCTTCGCCTGTCCGGGACGGCGTTCCGCGTCCACGTCGATCTCCCGGACGAGGTCGAGCCGGTCCGCGCGGAGGCCCGCGAGCTGGCCCGCCGGCTCGCCGGCCGCTCCCCGGACGAGCAGCGCGCCGGCCTCGTCGCCGCGGGCTACGCGCTGCCGCAGCTGCCGCCGCCGTGGGGCCGCGGGTACGGCCCGGCGGCCCAGCTCGCCGCCGACGCGGAACTGGCCGGGCTCGCCCGGCCTGACTACGGCGTCGGCGCGTGGGTGATCCCCACCCTCGTCCAGCACGGCACTCCCGAGCAGCTGGAGCGCTGGATCGGCCCCTCGGTGCGCGGGGAGCTGCGCTGGTGCCAGATGTTCAGCGAGCCCGGTGCCGGCAGCGACGCGGCCGCGATCGCCACCCGCGCCGTGCCGGTCGAGGGTGGCTGGCGGCTGTACGGGCAGAAGGTGTGGACCAGTCGCGCCACCACGTGCAACCGCGGCCTCGCGACCGTGCGGACCTCGTCCGACGGGCCGAAGCAGGCCGGCATCACCATGGTGGTCGTGGACCTCGACGGGGAGGGGGTCGAGGTCCGGCCGCTGCGTGAGGCCAGCGACGAGTACGGCTTCGGCGAGGTGTTCCTCGACGGCTACTTCGTGCCGCACGAGGACGTCGTGGGCCCGGTCGGCGGCGGCTGGGCCGTCGCCCGCTCCACGCTCGGCAACGAGCGGGTCACCGTCGGCGCCACCGCGCAGTTCGGCGGCGGTGTCGTCGATCTGCTCGACGTGCGCCGCGCCCTCGGCCACGACCGCGCCGACGCCGAGATCGGGGCGCTGCTCGCCGAGCGGCAGGCGATGGACCTGCTCGGGGTGCGCGCCGCGACCCGGGCCGTCGCCGGCGCCCCGCCCGGGAGGGAGGGCGCGATCACGAAGCTGGTGCGCTCCGCGGTCACCCGCCGCAGCGCCGAGCTGGCCGTCCGGCTGCTCGGCCCGCAGGTCGCGCTCGCCGACGGGGCCGGTGCCGCGGCGGCGCGCAGCTTCGTGAAGAGCCAGATGACCGCCATCGGCGGCGGCACCACCGAGATCGTCAAGAACCTGGTCGCCGAGCGCCTGCTCGGGCTGCCCCGCGATCCGCGATGAGCGGCGGACCGCTGGCCGGCCTGCGGGTCGTCGAGATCGCCGGCATCGGTCCCGGCCCGTACGCCGGGATGCTGCTCGCCGATCTCGGCGCCGAGGTCCTGCGCATCGACCGGCTCGACGCCCCGCCGCGGGTGAGCGCACCCGGCAACGTGCTGCGGCGCAACCGGCGCTCGCTCGCCGTGGACCTCAAGGCGCCCGGTGCCCGCGAGCTGGTGCTCGACCTGGCGCGCACCGCCGACGTGCTGCTGGAGCCGTTCCGGCCGGGGGTCGCCGAACGGCTGGGCATCGGCCCGGACGACTGCCTCGCGGTCAATCCGCGCCTGGTCTACGGCCGCGTCACCGGATGGGGCCGGGAGGGTCCGCTCGCCCCGCGCGCCGGGCACGACATCGACTACCTCGCCGTCGCCGGCGGGCTGCACCCGCTCGGCCGGGCGGAGGAGCGGCCCGCGCCACCGCTCAACCTGGTGGCCGACTTCGCCGGCGGCGCGCTGTTCCTCGTCGTCGGGGTGCTGGCGGCGCTGCACGAGCGCACCCGTTCCGGCGAGGGCCAGGTCGTCGACGCCGCGATGATCGACGGGGTCGCGTCGCTGACCGCGATGATCCACGGCCTGCGCGCGCTCGGCGAATGGCGCGAGGAGCGCGGGACCAACGAGCTCGACACCGGCAGCCCCTACTACGAGGTCTACGAGACCGCCGACGGCGGCTACCTCGCCGTCGGGGCGATCGAGCCGAAGTTCTACACGGAGATGCTGCGCGGGTTCGGCCTCGATCCCGCGCAGTGGCCGCAGCACGACCGGTCCCGTTGGCCCGCGCTGAAGCAGGCGCTGGCCGAGGTGATCGCCACCCGGACCCGCGACGAGTGGGCCGCGGTGTTCGCCGATCGCGACGCGTGCGTCGCCCCGGTGCTCGCCCTCTCCGAGGCCCCGCAGCATCCGCACAACCGCGCCCGCGGCGTGTTCGTCGAGGTCGCCGGCGTGGTGCAGCCCGCCCCCGCGCCGCGGTTCGGCCGCACCCCGCCCCCGCCGGTCCGCCCGTCGCCCCCGAACGGGGCGGACACCGACGCCGTCCTGCGCGAGCTGGGCTACGACGCCGCCCGCATCGCGGCCCTGCGCGCCGCCGGGGTCGTCGACAGCTACACAATAACGAATGTTTCTAACACTTGACAGTCACTATCAGAATAGCTGAGGCTGTGCGGCAGCCAGTTCGTCCCGGTCCCACCCCCAACGACGGAGGTAGATCCATGGCCAGACGCAGCCCTCTCGGCACCACCGTGACCGCCGCACTGGCTGCGCTCGCCGTCCTCGGGCTCTCGGCCTGCGGCGGCGGGGAGCCGAGCGGCGAGAGCACCGATGCCGGTACCCACCGGGTGATGGCCATCGGGCCGTTCACCGCCTCGGCGGCGCTGCCCACGCCGTTCCCCGAGATCGCGACCGGGGCGCAGGCCGCGGCGAAGGCGGTCAACGACGCCGGGGGCGTGGCCGGCTCCCGGATCGAGGTGCTGTCCTGCGACACCAAGGGCGACCCCAACGAGGCCACGCAGTGCGCCCAGAAGGCCGTCGAGGAGGGGGTCGTCGCGGTCGTCGGCGCGTTCGACTTCAAGGGCGACTACATCGCGGTCCTGGAGCGGGCGGGCATCCCCGTGCTCGCGCCGTTCACCCAGTCCGTCGAGCTGACCAGCCCGGTGGCCTACAACGTCAACGGGGGCAGCGCCACGCTGCTCGCCGGCGAGATCAGCCAGCTGGCCGGTCAGGGCGGGCGGAAGCTGTACTTCGTCGCGCCGGAGTCCGCGGCCGAGGGCGGCGCGCTCGCCGCGCTGTGGGAGCCGGTCCTGCCGCACTTCCCCGGGCTGGAGGTCTCGCTGATCACCGTCCCGCCGGACGCGACCGACCTGTCCGCGGTCGCTGCGAAGGCCACCTCCGGCGACGGGTTCGGCATCGCGCTGCAGGCCGCCCAGCTCGTCCCGTTCATGACGGCCGTCGACCCGGCGAGCCCGGGCGCCCGGCTGATCGGCAGCGACGCCAACTCGGTCGACGCATCGGTGATCAGCAGCCTCGGTGACCGCATCGAGGGCATCCTCGCGCCCGCCGGTTACCTGCCGGCGACCACCAAGGGCAACACCGCCGTCGACGCGTTCATCGCCGCCATGGACGCGGTGGACCCGAAGGCGCCGAAGAACGACTTCGCCGTCGCCGGCTACCTGGGCGTGCAGCTGTTCGCGAAGGCCGCTGCCGGCGCCACCGAGGTGACCCCGGAGTCACTGCGCAAGGCCCTCGACTCCGGCACCGAGTTCGACCTGGGACTCGTCCCGCCGATCCGGTTCGACCAGCCGTCCTCGGCGGTGCCCGGCGTGACCCGGCTGTTCAACACCGCCGTGGTCCACACCCGGCTGCAGGGCGGGCAGTTCGTGCCGATCGAGGCCCGCTTCGTCGACGCCTACACCGGGCGCCCCGTCGGCTGACCGTCGTCCTACCCGATCCCGAGGACCTCCATGGACCTGCTCCAGTTCGCCCTGCTCGGTCTCGGCGTGGGCGCCGCCTACGTCCTGATGGGGCAGGGGATCGTCCTGATCCACCGCGGATCCGGGCTGCTCAACTTCGCCCAGGGCGGCATCGCGCTCGTCGCGGCCCAGACGTTCAAGCTGGTCCGCGACGACTGGGGGGTGCCGGCCCCGCTCGCCCTCGCCGCGGCGCTGGCGGTCGCCGCGGCGATCGGGGCAGCGATGCAGCTGCTCGTGCTCGACCGGCTGCGGGAGCGCTCGGCGCTGGTCAAGCTGATCGCCACGCTCGGCCTGCTGACCCTGATCGAGGGCGTCGGCGTGGTCTTGTGGGGCGACAGCGCGGTGCCGATGGTCGGGATCCTGCCCACCGACCCGGTTCCGCTCGGCGGCGGCATCGTCGTCGGCGCGGACCGGCTGTGCCTGCTGGCGATCGGAGTCGCGCTGACCGCGGCGCTGTGGTTCGTCCACGGCCGCACCCGGTTCGGCACGGCCACCTCGGCGGTCGCGGAGAACCCCGCGGCGCTGGCCGCGCTCGGCCATTCGCCGGCGCGGATCGCGACCCTGAACTGGGTGCTCGGCGCAGTGCTGGCGGGGCTCGCCGGGGTGCTGCTCGCTCCGATCACCGGCCTGTCGGTCACGGCGCTGGTGCTGTCGGTGATCCCCGGCCTGGCCGCGGCGCTGGTCGGGCGGTTCTCCTCCTACTGGTGGACGCTCGTGGGCGGCCTCGGGATCGGGGTGCTGCAGAGCGAGATCGTCCGCTTCTGGGACGTGCCGGGCCTGTCCCAGTCGGTGCCCTTCCTGGTGATCATCGCGATGGTCGTGCTGCGCGGGCGGGTGCTGCCGGCCCGCGGCGAGGTGAGCGCCCGGGCGGTGCGCGTCGGCACCGGGGCGCTGCGGCCCGCTGCGCTCGTCGGCGTCGTGATCGCCGGTGGGCTGGTCCTCGCGGGGGCGAGCGGGGACTGGCGGCTCGCGCTCACCAACAGCGCGCTGACCGGGATCCTCGCGCTCTCGGTCGTCCTCGTCACCGGGTACGCGGGGCAGGTCTCGCTCGCCCAGCTGACGATCGGCGGCGTCGGTGCGCTCGCCGCCGCGAACGGCTCGGCCCGGCTCGGCCTCCCGTTCCCGCTGGCGGTGCTGTTCGGCACCGCCGTGGCGGTGGTCGTCGGACTGGTGGTGGCGCTGCCGGCACTGCGCACCCGCGGCCTGCAGCTCGCCGTCGTCACGATCGGGCTGGGCCTCGCCATCGAGGCGCTGGTGCTGCGCAACCCCGGGCTGGGCGGCGGTTTCACCGGGCTCACGGTCGGCGAGCCGGACGTGCTCGGGTTCTCGTTCGACTACCTCGCCCATCCGGTGCGCTACGCCGCGCTGGCCGGGGTGGCGTTCCTGCTCGCCGCGCTCGCGCTGGCGAACCTGCGCCGCGGGCCCACCGGACGGCGGCTGCTCGCGGTGCGGGCGAGCGAGCGGGCGGCCGCCTGCTCCGGGGTCGGTGTGCTCGGCGCCAAGCTGTACGCGTTCGGCCTGGGCGCCGCGTTCGGCGGGTTCGCCGGGGCGCTCGCCGCGTTCCAGTTCCCGCGGCTCGACGTCGCCGACTACACGACGCTCGGCTCGGTCACGCTGCTCATCCAGGCCATGATCGGCGGCATCGGCTACGTCGGCGGCGCGATCGTCGCCGGGCTGGCCGGCGCCGGCGGGGTGGTCGCGGAGCTGCTGAGCCGGGTCGGGGAGTCGTGGACCGACGCGGTGATCCTCATCAGCGGCGTCGTCGTGCTGGTCAACCTCGTCTTCTACCCGGACGGGGTGGCGCGCACGTTCGCCGAGGTCGCCGGGCACGCGCTGGACGAGGTCCGGTTCCTGCGCCCGCGCCGGGCCGGTGCCGAGCGCCCCCCGACCGCCCACCCGGCGGCCCGCGCGGAGCGGCCCACCCTGCGGGTCGAGGACCTCACGGTGCGGTTCGGCGGGGTGGTCGCCGTGCGCGGGGTGTCGCTGCAGGTGCGGCCGGGTGAGGTGGTCGGGCTGATCGGGCCGAACGGCGCCGGCAAGACCACGATCATCGACGCGGTCTGCGGGCTGGTCCCCTCGACGGGGCGCATCAGCCTCGGCGACACGTCGCTGGCGGGGCTCTCCCCGCGGCAGCGGACCCGCGCGGGCATCGGGCGGACCTTCCAGTCGCTGGAGCTGTTCGACGACCTGTCCGTGCTGGACAACGTGCGGGTCGCCGCCGAGTCCCGGGACCGCCGCTGCTACCTGCTCGACCTCGTCCGGCCGCGGGCGATCGCGCTGCCCGAGGTGGCCCGCACCGCGCTCACCGAGCTCGACCTCACCGGAGTGCTCGACGTCGCGCCCGAGCACCTGCCCGCTGGGCAGCGCGGGCTGGTCGGGGTGGCCCGCACCCTGGCCACCGATCCGAGCATCGTGCTGCTCGACGAACCGGCCTCCGGGCTCGACGACGAGGCGCGCGCCGAGATCGTCCGGCTGATCCGGCACCTGGCCGAGCAGCGCGGCCTGGGCGTGCTGCTGGTGGAGCACGACGTCCGGCTCGTCGCCGAGGCCAGCGACCGGATCGTGGCGCTCGCCCTGGGCGAGGTGATCTGCGAGGGCTCGCCCGCCGAGGTGCTGTCGCATCCGCGGGTGGTGGAGGTCTACCTGGGCTCCGACAGCCCGGTGCAGCCCGCCGTGGTGGGAGGAGCCGAATGACGTACGAGTTCCTGCGCCACGAGTCCTACGACGACGGCCGCATCGTGCGGATCGTGCTCAACCGGCCCGAGGTCCGCAACGCCCAGAACCGCGGCCTCATCGCCGAGCTGCACTCCGCGATGCTCGCCGCGGAGGCCGACGACCAGGTGCGCGTGGTGATCCTCGCCGGGGCCGGCGGGGTGTTCTCCAGCGGCCACGACCTCGCCTCACCGCGCGCGGTCGCCGAGCGCGGCGACGGGCCCGGCCGTCATCCCACCTACAACGAGAACGGCGGCACCCGCTCCGGTGCCGAGTTCCGCTACCTGCAGGAGTGGCACCACTTCTTCCAGAACACGCTGCGCTGGCGGAACCTGCGCAAGATCACCATCGCGCAGACCCAGGGACCGGTTTACGCGGGCGGACTGATGCTCGCGTGGGCGTGCGACCTGATCACCGCGAGCGAGACGACCCGGTTCGCCGACGTCGTCGCGACCCGGCTGGGGCTGTGCGGGGCGGAGTACTTCGCCCACCCCTTCGAGCTCGGGCCGCGGCGGGCCAAGGAGCTGCTGCTCACCGGCGACTCGCTGGACGCCGAGGAGGCCTACCGGATCGGGATGGTCGCCCGCGTCTTCCCCGACGCGGAGATCGACGAGCTGACCCTGGAGTTCGCCCGCCGCATCGCGGCCGTGCCGACGGTCACCGCGCTGCTGGTGAAGGAGTCGGTCAACCAGGCGCAGGACGCCACCGGCTTCCTCACCGCGCTCAACGGCGCGTTCGCGCTCCACCAGGTCAACCACGCCCACTGGGCTGCGCTGCACGACGACCGGCTGCCGATGGCCACCCCCGCCGACGGGGTGCCGGACTGGCGGGAGGCCCCACCGGTCGTGCAGCGCAGCCGCACGCTCGTGCGGGGGGACGAGCGATGACGCGGGTCCTGCCGAGCGCGGCGCTGGCCCGGGTGGTCGCGGACGTGCGCTCCCGGCCGCCGGTGGCCGACCTCGCGACGCACCGCGCGCTCGCCGCCGCGGGGACGGCGGCCGCCGTCGCTGCCCCTCTGCCCGCCGGGATCGAGGCGGTGCCCGGTCCCGGGCGGCCGGGTTCGGAGATCGTGCGGCCGGCGCGGCCGGTGGGCACCGTGCTCTACCTGCACTCCGGCGGCTACGGCGCGGGCACGCCGCAGCTGTGCCGGGGATTCACCGCCCGGCTCGCCGCCGCGACCGGGCTGGCGTTCTTCGCCCCGGCCTACCGGCTCGCGCCCGAGGCGCCCTACCCGGCGGCGCTCGACGACGCCGAGGTTGCCTACACCCTGGAGCTGTCGCGGACCGGTGAACCACCGGCCGCCGTCGGCGGAGCGTCCGCCGGCGGCGGCCTGGCGCTGGCACTGCTCATGCGGATCCGCGACCGCGGGCTGCCGCTTCCCCGGGCGGCCGTCCTGATCTCCCCGTGGGTCGATCTCGCCCGGGCCCCGGCAGCGCGCGACCCGGCGCCCCGCGCGGGGCCGGACGAGCGGGGCCCGGACCCGATGACCGATCCCGGCTACCTCGCCGAGCTCGCCCGCAACTACGCGGGTGGCACCGATCCGCGCGATCCCGGCGTCTCGCCGATCTTCGGCCGGTTCCACGACCTGCCCGCAACGCACATCGAGGCCGGCACCGCGGAGCTGCTGCTCGCCGACGCCGTCCGCACCGCGGGCGCGTTCGCGGCAGCCGGCCGGGCGGTCACCCTGTCCGTCGTCGAGGAGGCCCCGCACACGTTCCCGCACAGCTGCCCCGACACGCCCGAGGCGGCCGCGGCCGCTGCCCGGATCGCCCTGCACCTGCGCACTCACCTGGATCTTGCATGACGTACACCGAGACTCCCGTCCTGATCGTCGGCGGTGGCCCGGTCGGGCTCGCCCTCGCGGTCCAGCTCGACCGGTTCGGCATCGACCACGTCGTGGTCGAGCGGCAGACCGAGCCGACCCGGCACCCGAAGGCCCGCGGGCTCACCGCCCGCTCGATGGAGACCTTCCGCCTGTGGGGGCTGGACGACCGCATCCGGGCGGGCAGCCTGCAGCCGGACGCCGAGCACGACACGATGGCCGTCGGATGGGTGCAGCACTACTGCGAGAGCGTCACCGGCCGCGTCCTCGGCGTGACCAGCCCCGAGCCGAGCGTCCACAGCCCGGTCGCGAAGTGCAACGTCGCGCAGGACGTCGTCGAGCGGGTGCTGAGCGACGCGGTCGCGGGCAACCAGCACACCGTGCTGCGGCGCGGCTCGTCGATGGAGTCCTTCGAGACCACCGCCGACGGCGTGCGCGCGGTCGTCACCGATCTCGCGACGGGGGAGGCTTGCGAGGTCCGGGCCCGGTTCCTCGTCGCCTGCGACGGCGCCGCCAGCGGCATCCGCGACCGGCTCGGCGTCGAGATGGTCGGCCCCGGGACGCTCGAGCACATGGCCAGCTACTTCTACCGGGCCGACGCCAGCCACCTGCCGATCGCCCGGCGGACGGCCTCGTTCATCCTGTTCCCGACCGATCCCGCGATCCCCGGCGGCACGATCCTCGCCAGCGACAGCAAGGCAGATCGCTGGCTGTACCTGCAGCGGCTCGACCACCCCGACCAGCCGCTGCTCACCGAGTCGCAGCTGGTCGAGGTGACCAGGGCGCACTGGGGCATCCCGGATCTGGACGTCGAGCTGGTCAGCGCGCTGCGCTGGCGGATGCGCGCCGAGGTGCCCGTGCAGCTGCGGCACGGCCCGGTGATCCTCGCCGGTGACGCCGCGCACTGCATCCCGCCCACCGGCGGGCTGGGCCTCAACACCGGCCTGGGCGACGTGGTCAACCTCGGTTGGAAGCTCGCCGCCGTGCTGCGCGGCTGGGCGCCGGACCGGTTGCTCGACACCTACGACACCGAACGGCGGCCGGTGGCCCGCGACATCATGGAGTGGTCGGTCGAGAACCACCACCGCCTGCAGGTCCAGATCCCCGCCGCGCACCGCGACCGCGAGCAGGACGTCGCCCGCTGGCGGGAGTCGCTGCTCGAGGTCGAGCGGCACACCCACTCCGAGGCCATGGCGATGGGCTACGTCTACACCGACGGCGCGATCGTCGACGACGGCAGCCCCGTCCCGCCGGTCGACCGCCGGCGGTACTGGCCCACCGACCGGCCCGGGGCCCGCTTCCCGCACATGTGGCTGGACCCCGAGGAGGAGACGTCCACCATCGACTGGTTCGACACCGACTTCGTGCTGGTCTGCGGGCCGGAGGCGGACGAGTGGCGGGCAGCGGGGGAGCGGCTGGTCGCCGCCGGTGACCTACCGCTGGTGGTGCGCAGCCTGCCGTGGATGACGCTTCCGGTCGGCATGGGCGCGGCGGGAGCCGTGCTCGTCCGCCCGGACGGGCACGTGGCCTGGCGTCCGCCCGCCGACCTGGCCGACAAGGAGGCGGGCGTGAAGGAGGCGCTGCTCGCGGTGCTCGGCGGTGGCGCATGAGCTGGCACGCGCGCCGGCCGCGGCCCGAGCTGCCCTACCCCGCCACGATCCCCGGGGTGCTGCGCTGGGCCGCCGCCGAGTTCGGCGACCGCGACCTGCTGGTCGTCGGGGAGGAGCGGCTCACCTTCGCCGAGGCCGAGCGCCGCTCGCGCGTGCTCGCCGCGCAGCTGCTCGCGGACGGCGTCGGCAAAGGCACCCGGGTCGGGCTGTTCCACAACTACGGCGCCGACTTCGTCGTCGCCTGGCTCGCCGCCCTGCGCATCGGCGCGCTGGTCATGCCGTTCAGCACGCTGGCGACGGCCGCCGAGCTGCGCACGATGCTGCACCTCGGCGACGTCGCCGTGCTGCTGGCGGCACCGCAGATCCTCGGCCGCGACGTCCGTGCGCTGATCGCCGAGGCCGTCCCGGCGAGCCTGCCGAGCCCGCAGCTGCCGTACCTGCGCCGAGTGGAGATCCGAGCCGGTCTCGGCGCAGGTGAGCCGTCCGCGGACGAGCTGGTCGCAGCGGTCGAGGAGCAGGTCACCCCGGCCGATCTCGCCCAGGTCACCTACACGTCCGGGTCGGAGGCGCTGCCGAAGGGCGTGGTGCACAGCCACGGCGCGCTCGTGCGCAACTCCAGCCCGCAGGCGACCCGGTTCGCGTTCGACCTGGTCGGGCTCACCGGCGAGGTGCGCACGGTCTTCTGCGGCTTCCCGTTCTTCTGGGTCGGCGGCTCGCTGACCCTCGGCCAGGCGCTGCAGAACGGCTGGACGGTGTGCTGCGTCGAGCGGTTCGAGCCCGAGGCCGTGCTCGACGTGCTGGAGCGGGAGCGGGTCGACCGGGTGTGGGCGTGGCCGTCGCTGGTGCAGGCGCTGCGCACCGCGCCGTCGTACGCTCGGCGAGACCGGGCCTACCTCGACCGGGTGCTCGGCACCCCGGTGCCCGGGCCGGTCCGCCACCGCGGGATGAGCGAGACGATGGGCAACTGGTTCGGCATCGAGACGAAGGTGATCGACCCGGAGACCGGGCAGGAGCTCGGGCCGGACCAGGAGGGCGAGCTGTGCGTGCGCGGCTTCGCCGCCCTGCAGGGCTACTACAAGAAGGAGCGGGAGGACACGTTCGACCCGGACGGCTGGCTGCACACCGGCGACCGGGTGGCCCGCCGCGAGTGGGGGCTGGAGTTCCTCGGCCGCTACACGGAGATGGTCAAGACGCGCGGGGCGAACGTGTCCCCGCGCGAGATCGAGGTCGTGCTGGAGTCCGCCGACGCCGTGCGGCACGCTCTGGTCTTCGGGGTGCCGGACCCGCAGGTCGGGGAGGCGGTGGTGGCGGTGCTCGTGCCCGCTCCGGGCCGGGAGATCGACCTCGACGCGGTGGCCGAGCTGGCTCGTCGCGAGCTGGCGCCGTACAAGCGGCCGGCCCGCTACGTGGTCCGCGCCGAGGACGAGATCGGCTGGCTGCCCACCGGCAAACCGGACAAGCGCGGGCTGAAGTCGGACTACCTGGCGAGCGAGGAGATGATGGCCCGGTGACCGCCCTGCCCGACGACCTCACCGACACCCAGCGCGACCTGCAGCGCGCCGTCGCCGAGCTGGCGGCGAAATTCCCTCCCGAGTACTGGGCCGACCACGATCTGCGCGACGCCTTCCCGTGGGAGTTCTACGAGGCGTTCGCGAAGGCCGGCTGGCTCGGCGTCGCGATCCCCACGGAGTACGGCGGCGGCGGGCTCGGCGTGCTGGAGGCCGCGCTCGTGCTCGAGGAGGTCGCCGCATCCGGGGCCGGGATGAACGGGTGCAGCACCATGCACCTGACGATCTTCGGCCTCAACGTGGTGGCCAAGCACGGCTCCGCCGAGCTGAAGGCCGAGGTGCTGCCCCGCGCCGCGGCCGGTGACCTGCACGTCTGCTTCGGCGTCACCGAGCCCGACGCCGGCACCGACACCACCCGCATCACCACCTTCGCCCGCCGCCGCGGCACCGACTACGTGGTGTCCGGCCGCAAGGTGTGGATCACCAAGGCGGGTCAGTCGGAGAAGGTCCTGCTGCTCACCCGGACCACCCCGCGCGAGGAGGTGGCCAAGCCCACCGACGGGCTGACGCTGTTCCTGGCCGATCTCGATCCGGCACACGTCGAGATGCGGGCGATCCCGAAGATGGGCCGCAACGCCGTGTCGTCGTACGAGCTGTTCATCGACGACCTGCCGGTGCCGGAACGGGCCCGGGTCGGCGAGGAGGGCCGGGGCTTCGAGTACCTGCTCGACGGGCTCAACCCGGAGCGGATCCTGCTCGCGCACGAGGCGATCGGGATCGGCCGGGCCGCGCTCGACGCCGCCGTCCGCTACGCGAAGGAACGCGACGTGTTCGGCCGGCCGATCGGCGCCAACCAGGGGATCTCGTTCCCGCTCGCCGAGGCCGCTGCCCGGCTCGACGCCGCCCGGCTGATGGCCCGCCGCGCCGCCCGGCTCTACGACGCCGGTCGGCCCTGCGGGCGGGAGGCGAACACGGCGAAGTTCCTGTGCGCCGATGCCGGGTTCTTCGCCGCTGACCGCGCCGTGCAGACCCACGGTGGGTTCGGCTACGCCCGCGAGTACCACGTGGAGCGCTACTTCCGGGAGGCGCGGCTTCTGCGGCTGGCTCCGGTCAGCCAGGAGATGGCGCTGAACTACATCGCGCACAACGTGCTGCGGTTGCCGCGCTCCTACTGACGGTCAGGCCGGCACGGGCCCTCCGCGGCGTCGACCCGATCCACATCGGACTTGCGATTCGCCGTCCGTCGAGACCCTCGACGAGGCGATCAGAACTGTCCGCCGGCGGAGCCGATCACGGCCACCGGCGTGATCAGGACCAGTCGTCCGATGCGGGTGGCGTACGTGTGGACGCACAACGGCGCGGTGGTCGACGCGGGCCCGGTGCGGGTCGAGGGTGAGGCACGGTCTCGTACGTTCGCCGGGCGGATCTGGCTGAACCGGGTCGAGGCGGGTGGTACCACGGTGACCTAGCGGTGGGTGGGGCCGGACTTCCAGGGGCCGCAGGAGTCGCTCGTGCTCGCCGAAGGGGGACGCGCTGGTCGAGGAGGTCACCCACGCCGTGGACGTGCTGGCGAGCGGCAGTGTGCAGCGGTGTGATCGAGACGCGCTCGACGAACGCCGCCGCGTCCGACCGGGCCGAGGCGCAGGTGCAGTGCGATCCCGTGACCGCCGCCATCCACGGCCACGCCACCACGCGGATCGTGGACGGGTGCGTGCCGGGGAACCAGCGAGGGGTCGAGATCACCGACTGGGTCGACGTGAACGGCGCGACCCGCGCGGAGCACTGCTGGAGGCAGCCTTCGAGGAGCCGCCCGCGGACGGCGGGCCGCCGATCGTGACCGGGGCGTACGAGAAGACCGGTCCGGAGCGGCGGGCGATCACGATCACGGTCCCGTGCGCGTGCCTACTCGGGCCGGTGGAACCAGACGATGCACCCCGTCCCCTCCTGGGAATGGCTCTGCTGATCTGAGCCGCCGACCTGAGCCGCCGACCTGAGCCGCCGACCTGAGCCGGGCCGATCGGTGCGCCGCACCGTCCACCGTGCAGGTCGTGGCGGGTCCCGGCGTTCACAGGCCGAGCGCGGCCAGCGCCTGCAGGTCCTCCGCGGCGGCCACGCACCGGCGCACGTAGGCCTCGATCGCTGCCTCGGGGTACGTGCCGGGCGGCGTGCAGAGGAAGCGCAGCCCGTGCAGGACGTTGCGCCGGTAGGCCGTCCACGCCTCGGTGGGCGTGGGCGGCTGGGCCACCCCGCGGCGGCGCAGCGCCTCCAGGTAGCCGAGCAGCAGCTCGCGCTCGTAGCGGCGGCGGACGGCCACGCTCGCGCTCCCCACGAGGTAGCGCGTCACGTCGTAGGCGTACGGGCCGGCCGAGAGCGCCTGCCAGTCCAGGAAGCCGAGGCGCCCGTCGACGCCGGTGTAGGTGTTGCCCAGGTGCGGATCGCCGTGCAGCACAGTGACCGCCTGCCCGTCCTGCAACCGCCACATCCGCTCCGTCGCCTCGACCACGAGCGCAGGGCTGCGCAGTGGTTGTGGCACCAGCGATCCGGCGGGCCGGTCGAGGGCGCGCCGCCACCCGTCCCCGGCGAGCAGACCGAGCACGACCGGCCGCAGGTCCCCCGGGTACGGCTCGACGCCGGCCGGCGGTGCGTCCCACCAGGCGGCGTGCAGGAGCGCGAGCTGAGCCAGCCCGTCGCGCAGCTCGGCGACCCCGAGCGGGCGGCGCGGATCGCCGAACCGGGCGGCGCCGGACAGATCGGCCAGCACCAGCACCGAATGGCCGGTGCGGTCGTCGGTGGCCGCGAAGAAGCACTCCGGGACCCGCACCGGCACGGTGCGGGCGAACTCGGTGTAGAAGCGGGTCTCCCGGGCCGCGGCGGCCCGCAGACGGCCCACGTCCAGGCCCAGGGTGGTCTTCAGGTACAGCGCCTCGGGCAGCCCGGCCGGGTTGGCTGCGTACGTCACCGCGAGCGGCACCCCGGCGGCGAACCGCACCGTCGGCGCGCCGCGGCGGACGGTCGCGACCCGGGTACCGGGCCGGTCCTGCGAGAGCGCCGCGCTCAGCCACTCCGCGGTGACGCCGGCCAGCTCGCCCGGCAGCTCCACGGGTGTCACGTGTGACGGGAGATCACGTCGTCGGCGAACCGCTTGGCCCAGTCGACCGTCGCGCCCAGCTCCAGGCGTTCACCCAGGTCGCGCCGCGGATCGACGACCACCCGGGTCACGCCGAGATCGGCCAGCTCGGCGTACAGATCGGGCCGGAAGGCCAGCTCGCCGCACAGCGTCACCTCGAACGGGCCGGTCCGCCCGGCCGCCCGCCGGGCCTCCATGACGACGTCGAGCTTCTCCTTCACCTCGGCCACGTCCGTGCAGCCGACCTCGATCCAGCCGTCGCCGCGGGCGCCCGCCCGGCGCAACGCGGGCCGGCTGACCCCGCCGACCTCGATCGGGATGCCCTCCGGGCGGATCGGTTTCGGTTCGAACGCGACCGGGCCGAAGTCGAAGAACTCGTCGTGGACCTCGATCCGCTCCTCGCGCCACAGCCGGCGGATCGCGTCGATCGCGGCGTCGGTGCGCCGGCCGCGGTCAGCGAACGGCAGGCCCAGGTAGGTGAACTCGTCGGCGAGCCAGCCGACCCCCACCCCGAGCGTGACCCGGCCGCGGGTCACCCGGTCCAGGGTGACCACCGAGCGGGCCGTCTGCAGCGGGTGGCGCAGCGGCAGCACGTAGACGTTGGTCGCGAACCGGATCCGGCTGGTCGCTGCGGCCAGGAAGCCGAAGAGGACCCACACGTCGTAGACGGGGGTGCGCGGCTGGAACGGCGGATGGCCGTCCGGGCTGTACGGATAGGTGGTGGGCGGATCGGCCGGGAACACCAGGTGCTCCGGCATCCACACCGACTCGAACCCGTTCTCCTCGTACGCCGCGGCCAGCTCGGGCAGCTTCCGCAGCGACAGGCCCATGATCGTGGTGCCGAACTTCATCGTCGGTCCTCTCAGGACGGGTAGAGCGCGCCCGTGCCCGTGCTCGCGGTGTGCTCGAAGGCCGCCCGCAGTTCGGCGGCCGGACCCTCGGCCACGACGACGCCGCGCTGCAGGACGTAGCCTCGGTCGGCGACGGTCAGGGCCCGGCGGACCTGCTGCTCGACCAGCAGGATCCCGACGCCGCGCTCGCGCGCGGCCTGCCGCGCCGCCCCGAACAGCCGCTCCACGACGAGCGGGGCGAGCCCGGCCGAGACCTCGTCGAGCAGTAGGAAGCGGGGCCGGGCGGCCAGCGCCCTGGCCAGGGCGAGGATCTGCTGCTCGCCACCGGAGAGCATGCCTGCGCGGCGGGGGAGCAGCGGGCCGAGCTCGGGGAACAGCTCCACGGCTGCGGCGACTCCACCCACGCCGAGCGCGAGGTTGGCTTCGGCGGTCAGCGACGCGAACACCGAGCGCTCCGCGACCAGCCCGATCCCGGCCCGGGCAATGCGGTGCGGGCCGCCGGTGAGCCGCGTGCCGCCGATGCGGACCTGCCCTCCGAACGGGTGCAGGTGCTCGGTGATCGTCAGCAGCGCGGTGGTCTTGCCGGCCCCGTTGGGCCCGAGCAGCGCCACCACCTCACCGGGCTCGACGCGCAGATCGATGCCGTGCACGATCTCGATGCGGCCGTATCCGGCCCGCAGACCCTCCACCACCAGCTGCTCTGCCACGGTGACGCCAATCTGATATCGACTCTCAACTGAGATCGAGGCGCAAAGCTACGGGTGCAGGTCAGCGTGTGTCAACCCGCTCCCAGGGAAATACTGATAGAAACTATCGCTTGACTGCAGCAATCAGATTCTCCTAGCCTGACCTCCGCATCTCGTGCGATGGCGCGCGAACCGAGGGATAGGTGGAACCCAATGAGCGAGCTCTTCGACCGCTTCTCGGAGGCGTACAAGGCGCTGGAGCGCCGGGACGTCAGCAAGATGGCCGACCTGTTCGCCGACGACATCGTCTTCATCACCCCCGAGCGGACGATGAAGGGCAAGGAGGAGGCCATCTCGCGCTTCGTGGCCAACCAGAACGCCTTCTCCGATCTGAAGCTCGAGGTCGACCCCGAGCACGGGGTGATCGACGCAGGCGACTGCTGCGCGGTCGAGTTCATCATCACCGGCACGCTGAAGGGCGATCTCGACACCACCGTGAGCATCAACGACGGCACGGTGGGCGACACCGTCAAGGCGACGGGCAAGAAGTTCAGGATGCGCTCCACCGACCACGTGTGGTGGCGCGACGGCAAGATCTACAAGTTCTCGGTGTACTACGACCCCGCCGAGCCGACCCGGCAGATCGTCTGATCAGGGCGACGAGCCATGGCCACGACGTCCGACGAAGCCGCCATCCGGCGCGTGCTGACCCGCTGGATGCAGCTCGACGACTCCTACGCCGACGAGGAGTGGATCACCGGCATCCTCACCGAGGACTTCGTCCTGCACGCCGGGGACCTGCGGGTCGAGGGGCGGGCGGCGGTCCGGGAGCTGAACGACCGCCGGGCCGCCGGTCCGCCGCGCGGCAAGCACATCCTCAGCGAGCCCAACATCGAGGTGAACGGGGACGAAGCGGTCGCGATCACCGACTACCTCTACGTCACCGGCTCCGCCGAGGCGGGGTACACCATCACCACCGCGGGGCAGTACCGCGACGAGCTGGTCCGCGACCCGGCCGGGGCGTGGCGGGTCCGCAGGCGCACCAACACGCACATGTCCGTTCCGGCGGGGGCGCCGTCGTGAGCCTGCTGGAACTGCGGCACTACGAGCTGTTCCCGCACAACCGGGAGCACCTGCACGCCCGCTTCGCCGAGCACACCGCGCCGATCTTCGAGCGGCTCGGCCTGCGTGCGCGCGGCTTCTACGAGATCACCTGCGGGCCCGGCGAGGGTGATCTCGTCTACTTCATGGAGTGGGAGTCACCCGCCGAGCGGGCGGAGGGCTGGGCGCGGTTCGCCGCGGACCCCGAGTGGCAGAAGGTCCGGGCGGAGACCAACAGCCGGCACGGCCCGCTCGTCGCGCGGACCCACTCCCAGCTGCTCGTGCCCACGAGCTACTCGCGCGACCACTAGGGCCGTGGACTTCGCCCAGGTCGAGCTGGTGCTCGCGCTCGACGAGGCGCGGTCGCTCTCCGGGGCCGCTGAACTGCTGGGCACCACGACGACGGCCGTGTCCCAGCAGCTGCGGCGGCTGGAGCGCGAGGTCGGCGGCGAGGTGTTCGTGCGCACCCCGCACGGGGTGGTGCCGACGCCCGCCGCCGACCTGCTGCTGCGCCGGGCCCGGCGGGTCGCCACGACGATGGAGACGCTCACGGCGGGGCGCGCCGGGGCCGTGGCCGAGCTGGTGCGGGTCACCGCGCTGGACAGCGCGGCCGAACACCTGGCCCGCGCTGTCCGCCGGGCCCGGCAGCAGGCCCCCGACCTGCGCGTCGAGATCCGGGAGGCCCGCACCGCGCCGGAGCTGCTCGCCGCGGTGCGCGACGGCCGCACCGGCCTCGGGATCGGCTACCTGGACGCCCGGGACGTGCGGTGGAGCCATCGCCGCGAGCTGGTCCTCGATCCGGTGGCGCACGACGAGTGCTGCGTCGTGCTCCCGCCGGCCTGCGCCGACCTGCCCGATCCGCTGCCCGTCACTGAGCTGCCGGATCTCGACGTCGTGACCACCACGCAGGACGCGGTGTCGCGGCGGCTGGTGGAGCGGGTGCTCGCGCGGGCCGGGGTGCGTCGCCGCGCCGGGATCGCGACGGCCCACCGCGCGATGCTGGTCCCTCTGGTGCGGGCGGGAGCGGGGATGGCGTGGACCACGTTGGAGGCGGTCGCTCCCGCTGCCCCGGGGGTGGTGGTGCGCCGCGTGGTCCCCGCGGTCACGCTGCCCGTCTACGTGGTGCGCCCCGCCGAACCCCCGACCGGCGGGGCCGCGTTGCTGCACGCACTGCTGACCGACCGGGCCGCCGAGCGGCGGGCCGGGGCCTGATCCGATGCACGCCCGGCAGCTGCGCTACTTCCTCGCGATCGTCGAGCACCGCGGGTACACGGCCGCGGCGCGGGCCCTGCACATCTCGCAGCCGACGCTCACGGTCGCGATGCGCGGGCTGGAGGAGGTCGTCGGGGCCGAGCTGTTCCGCCGGGCCGGTCGCCGGGTGGTGCTCTCCGACGCGGGCCGCCGGTTCCTCCCGCTCGCCCGCCGGCTGGCCGGCGAGCTGGACGAGCTGGACGATGCGGCCCGCAGCGTCGGCGATCCGGCGGGCCAGCGGCTGGTGCTGTGCGTCGCCCACGAGCTGGTCGAGTCCCCGGTCGCCGAGCTGGTCGGTGCCTACCGGGGCACGTGGCCGGACGTCGCCGTCGAGATCGTCGAACCAGAGGGCGAACCCGGGACCGCGGTCGTCCACGGGACGGCGGACATCGGGTTCGGGCTGCGGCCCGGCCCGCTGCGCCGGTTCGGCCGCGCGGTGACCGTCCCCGTCGCGACCCGGCGGTTCGGGCTCGCTGGGGAGGTGCCGGATCCGGTGCTGGCCGGGCCCGCGGGCAGCGCCTCGCGCGTGCTGCTCGACCGGCTCCCCGGCGGCCCCGCGACCCCAGCGGCGGTGGCCCGCTCGGACCGGTTGGAGTCGCTGGTCCGAGCGGGTGTCGGCGCCGCCGTGCTGCCACTGGCGGTGTGCGAGCGCCTCGGCGCGGCGGGCATTCCCTTCACGACGGATCCGCGGCTGGCCTGCCCGGTCGTCGTGACCTACCGGGCCCCGTCGACCGGCGCGGCCGCCCGGGAGTTCCTCAGGCTGCTGCGCAGGCGGCTGGAGACCCCGGGTGGCCGCGATTGGTAGCGGCCGGTGTTCGATGGGCCGCACCCGCGCTCGGCACCCTCGCTGGTCGCCGATGGCCGCTCGCGGGTGCGGCGCTCGCTGCCTCAGGTGACGCGGAGATCGGCCAGCAACTCGGTCATCAGCGCCGGGACGTCCTCCATCCCGGTCCGCCACGGCGACTGCCCGTCGCGCAGGTAGTCGTGCACGCGCCGCTCCCCGTCCGGGGTGACGTACTCGACGTTCGTCGCGCCGTCGCGGGTGGCGAAGAACTCCACCCGGACGCAGCCTTCCGGCCCGGCCAGCTCCGGCCCGTACAGCTCGTGCGCCTTGGCGGTGAGCCCGTCGCCCGGGCCCAGCTTCGCGCCCGGCACGTAGAGGCTGCCGCGCAGGACCAGCATGAAGATGTCGGTCGGGTGCGAGTGGTGCGGCAGCGCGTACAGCGGCGGCATCCGCAGCACCGTGGCCACCGGGGCGGCCGGGTCGTCGGGATCGCCCAGCACGAAGTACGACGAGCGGGACGCGTGCTCGTCCTCGACGACCGGCTCCGCGGGTTCGGTGGTGCGGATCTTGCCCGCGAACGTGATGGCCTTGAAGACGCCCTCGTTCTCCCAGAACTCGGGGTCGTCCATCTTCAGGTACCTCATCGGGATCCTTCCCTTGCGTGGTCGGCCAGCCAGCCGGCCCGCAGCTCGCGGCGCAGGATCTTGCCGCTGGGCGTGCGGGGGATGGTGGCGGTGCGGTGGACGGCGGTGATCCGCTTGTAGGTCGCGACCCGCTCGCCCACCCAGGCGAGGAGGTCCTCGGGCGCGGTGTCCTCGCGCAGCACGACGGCGGCGACGGGGGTCTCGCCGGTACGCGGATCCGGCACCCCGAACACTCCGCAGTCGGCGACCGCGGGGTGGCTCATCAGCAGCCGTTCGAGCTCGGCCGGGGCGACCTGGAACGCGTTGACCTTGATCATCTCCTTGGCCCGCTCGACGAGGTGCAGCGCGCCGGACTCGTCGAGCAGGCCGACGTCGCCGGTGCGCAGCCAGCCGTCCTCGAACACCTCCTGCTCGGGGACGGGCGGGAGGTAGCCGCGGAACACCTGCGGGCCGCGGACCAGCACCTCGCCCGGCTCACCCGGGCCGCACGGCTCCCGGGTGGCGAGATCGACGATGCGCACCTGGGTGTCGGAGACCGGCAGGCCGGGGCAGTCCAGCCGCCACGTGTGCGGTGGCGCCGCCGCGGGGTTGCAGAACAGCAGCGGGGCCTCGGTGGCGCCGTAGGCGTGCAGCCAGCGGATGCCGGACCGGTGCGAGACGCGGCGGGCGAGCGCGACGTCCATCGGGGTCGCGCCCCACGAGACGTAGCGGAGGCTGGACAGGTCCCGCTTCTCCAGGTCCGGAACCCCGTCGAGGGCGAGCGCGACCGGGGCGGCGCCGAAGGTGAGGGTGATCGCCTCCTGCTCGATGCAGTCGAGGACGGCGGCGACGTCGAACCGCTCCTGCAGGCGCAGATGAGCCCGCGCGGCGAACGCCCCGGCCGCGGTGATCACGCCGTAGACGTGGAAGCCGGGCAGGAACAGCAGCATCCGGTCGGACGGGCGCATCGCACCCGCGACCACCCACTGGAGGGTGGCCGGGACGATCGTCGAGTGGGTGTGCACGGCCGCCTTGGGCAGGCCCGTGGTGCCCGAGCTGAACGGCAGCACGGCCTCCAGCGGCCCCCAGGCGGCGACCGGCACCGCGGGGCGGGTGCGCGGCTGCCCGGCGGCGGCGTCGACGAGCGGGCGCCAGCCGGTGGCGACCCGACCGCCGGCGTGCAGCAGCAGCGGCGGCAGCGCGGTCGGGGCGAGCGGCAGCGGCTCGTGCGCGATCAGGCCGCGCGGCGTGGTCGTGGTGAGCGCGCCGCGCATCTCGTCGGCGGTCCAGCGCGGGTTGGTCAGGACCGCGGCGGCGCCCGCCTTGGACACCGCGAACAGCGTCACGACCAGGTCGATCCCGGTGGGCAGCGCGACCGCCACCCGGTCACCGGGGCCGATCCCGGCCGCGCCGAGCGCGTGCGCGAGCGCGTTGGCCGCCTGGTCGACCTCCCGGAAGGACAGGGTGCGGTCGTCGTCGGAGACCGCGGCCCGTTCCGGGGCGGCGTCCGCGGCGTCCTCCAGGAAGTGGTGCAGCGGCCGGTCGGGGTAGCTGATCGGCGGGTGGCCGGTCATGGCAGTGCCTCCGCCGCGGGGCCGAGGACGTCGCGCACCGCGCCGGTCACGGCGGGTTCGGCCGCGATGCGGGTGCCGAGCTGCGTCGTGAGCGTCGCCGCGGAGCCGAGCAGCCCGTCGAGGAACCGCACCTGGCGCACGTGGTGGGGCAGCCGGTGCTCCCGGGTGAAGCCGATGGCTCCGTGGAACTGCAGCGCCCAGTCGCAGGCCAGCAGCGCGGCCCGCCCGGCCAGCGCCTTCGCGGCGGCGGCGAGCACCGAGTCGTCGAGCGGCGTCCGGGCGGCGACGACGCGGGCGCCCTCCAGGGCGACGCGCACGTCGGCCAGCCGGTGCCGCACGGCCTGGCGGGTGCCGATCGGGCTGCCGAACTGCTCGCGCAGGCCCACGTACTCGACGGTCAGCTCGGCGATCCGCTCGGCGGCGCCGATCAGCTCCCAGGCCAGCGCGGTGCGCAGCCGGGAGAGCAGCGGCTCAGCCAGGTCGGGGAGGTCTGCCCGCGGCTCGACGAGCGCGACGTGCAGCTCGTGGGCGAACCCGCCCGCGGGCCGCACCTGCCCGACCTCGGCGCGGCCGACCCCGGGGACGTGGACCCGGGTCAGCGTGGGCGGCGGATCGAGCACCACCCCGCGGTCGGCGCAGAGCGGGTACAGCACCGGATCGGCCCCGGCGTCGTCCACCAGCAGGTCGAGGGCGCCGGTGATCCGCCCGGCGCGGCCCTGCTCGGTGAACCAGAGCGCGATCGCCTCCCGCGGATCCTCGGCGACCAGCTCGCCGAAGCCCAGCTCGACGAGCTCCCGGCGCAGGTCCGCCAGCTCCTCGTCGGCGAGCAGGCCGCGGGCGGTGTCCCGGACGGCGGCCGCGGCGGTCACGCCGACCCCCTCGGCAGTCCGAGGACCCGATCGGCGACCAGGTCCCGCTGGATCTCGGCGGCGCCGCCGAACACGCTGGTGGAGCGGGCGTGGAACCACTCAGCGGCGTGGTGCCCGGCGGGATCGGTGAGGATCGGGTCGCCGGCGGACAGGCGCGCGTCGAGAGCGCTCCTCTCGGCGGTGGACAGCACCAGCTTGGTGACCGACGACGCCGGCCCGAGCGGGTGGCCGGCGGCGGTGGTGAGCAGCGCCTCCAGGGAGAGGGCGCGCAGGGCCAGCGCGTCGAGGAACGCGGTGCCGAGCGCTGCGGGCCGGGCGCCCTCGCGCGCCGCCGTGGACAGGGTGGCGAGCAGGTGGGCTTGGCGCTGCCACGCCCAGGTGCTGCGCTCGAACTGCAGCAGGTGCATCGCGACCGCCCACCCCTGGCCGACCCCGCCGACGACGTGCTCGGCCGGCACCGCGACGTCGTCGAGGTACAGCTCGGCCAGCTCGTCGGTGCCGTCGGCCATCGCGATCGGGCGGGTCGACAGCCCGGGTGAGGTCATGTCGATCCACAGCATCGTCAGGCCGCGGTGGCGAGACGCGCGGTCACCGGTGCGTGCGAGCAGCAGGCACCAGTCGGCGACCGCGCCGTTGCCGATCCAGGTCTTCTGCCCGGTGACCCGGAACCCGTCCCTGTCGGGCACCGCCCGGGTGGTGAGCGAGCCGAGGTCGCTGCCCGAACCCGGCTCGGAGAAGCCCTGGCACATGAGCAGATCACCGCGCAGGATCGCCGGCAGGTGGCGGCGGGCCAAGTGCGGGGCGAAGTCGAACAGCGTCGGCACGATGATCTCGGCGAACTCGAACCCGCGCGGCAGGTCGTACCCGGCGGCGAGGATCTCGTCGTAGAGCACGCCGCGCAGCAGCGCGCTGCCGCCGCTGCCGCCGCTGTCGGCCGGCCAGCCGGCGCGGGTGAACCCGGCGTCGTAGAGGCGGCGGTGGAACGGCCGCAGCCGCTCCACGTGCTCGGCGAGCACGGTGAACGGGCGGGCGCGGAACGGTTCCAGCTCGTCGGCGTGGCCGGCCAGCCACGCGGTGACGGACTCCCGGAAGGCGGCGGGGTTCATCGTGACCGGCCGGCCTTCTCGGCGAAGCGGGCGATGGTCGCGGCGACGTCCGGTTCGCTGAACGAGTGGCTCTCCGCGGCGAAGGCGAAGTCCATGACGGCGGCGACGGCGTTGCCCAGGTGGATGTTGAGCGCCCGCTTGGTGTCCCGCACCGCCTGGCGGGGCTGTGCGGCGATCTCGGCGGCGAGCGCGTGCGCCTCGGCGAGCAGCTCTGCGGCGGGCACGACGCGGTTGGCCAGCCCCAGCTCGACCGCTCGCGCGGCCGGGATCCGCCGCCCGGTCAGCAGGTACTCCTTGGCGGTGAGCAGGCTGGTCATCAGCGGCCACGCGAGCACGCCGCCGTCCGCGGCGACCAGCCCCACGCTGACGTGCGGATCGGACACGTGGGCGGTGTCGGCGACCAGCACGACGTCGGAGAACAGGGCGAGGCTGAACCCGAGCCCGACCGCGGGCCCGTTGACCGCTGCGACGACCGGGATCGGGAACTCGACCATCGCGCGCACGATCGCGCGGGCCTCCGCGACGACCTGCTCCCGGTAGCCGGGGTCGTCGACCGCGGCCTGGCTCATGTCCATGTCGCCACCCGCGCAGAAGCCGCGGCCCGCGCCGGTCAGCACGACCGAGCGCACCCCGGGCGTGCGTTCCAGGGCCGGCCACACCGCGACCAGCTCCTGGTGCATCCGCGGGGAAACGGCGTTGAGCCGGTCCGGGCGGTTCAGCGTGAGCGTGGCGACGCCGTCGGCGCCGACCTCGATCGTGAGGTCCTCGAACTGCTGCACGGTTGGTCTCCTGCACTGCTCAGGCGAGTGCTTCGACGACGGTGGCGTTGGCCATCCCGCCGCCCTCGCACATGGACTGCAGCCCCCAGCGGATCCCGTTGGCCCGCATGTGGTGGACGAGCGTGGTCATCAGCCGGGCGCCGGACGCGCCGAGCGGGTGGCCCAGCGCGATCGCCCCGCCCAGCGGGTTGGTGAGCTTCGGATCGGCCCCGGTCTCGGCGAGCCACCCGAGCGGCACGGACGCGAACGCCTCGTTGATCTCGAACGCGCCGATGTCGGTGAGCGTGAGCCCGGCCCGGCGCAGCACGGCCGCGGTGGCCGGGATCGGTCCGGACAGCATGGAGACCGGGTCGACTCCGACGGCGGCGAACGCGTGGAAGCGGGCGAGCGGGCGCAGACCGAGCGCCTTCGCCCGCTCCGACGTGGTGATCAGCAGGGCGGCGGCGCCGTCGGAGATCTGCGAGGAGTTGCCGGCGGTGATCCGCCCGTCCTCCCGGAACACCGGCCGCAGCCGGGCCAGCGCCTCCGCGGAGGTGTCCGGGCGGACGCCCTCGTCGCGGTCGACGACGACCGGTCCCTCCGGGGTCGGCACGGTCACCGGGGCGATCTCGTCGGCGAACGCGCCGGCGGCGCGGGCCGCGGTGGCGCGCTGGTGCGAGGCCAGCGCGTACTCGTCGAGCTGCTGGCGGCTCAGGCCCCACCGGTCGGCCAGGATCTCCGCGGCGATGCCCTGCTGGAACTCGCCCTCCGCGCCGAGCACGTCGGGGTAGCGGGCGCGCAGCCGCGGCCCGTACGGTCGGCCGGGTCCGTTGCGGCGCGTCGAGCCCATCGGGACCCGGCTCATCGACTCCACCCCGCCGGCCACGACGACGTCCGCCTGGCCCGCGATCACGGCCGCGGCGGCGAAGTGCAGGGCCTGCTGGGAGGAGCCGCAGGCGCGGTCCACCGTGGTGCCGGGGACGGTCTCGGGCCAGCCGGCTGCGAGCGCGGAGAGCCGCCCGACGTTGCTCGCCTGCTCACCGGTCTGGGTGACGCAGCCCCACACGACGTCCTCGACGACGCCGGGATCGATGCCCGTGCGCGTGGCCAGGGCGTCGAGGACGGCCGCGGACAGATCGACCGGGTGCACACCGGACAGTCCGCCGCCGCGTCTGCCGACCGGGGTCCGCACCGCGCCGGCGATCACCGCATCCCGCATGTCTGCTCCTCAGGTTCCGGTCCACTCGGGGGCTCGCTTCTCCGCGAAGGCGCGGGCGCCTTCGCGGGCGTCGGCGGAGGTGGCTACGGGCTCGCTCCACTCCCGCTGGCGGGCGAACTGCTCGTCCTGCGGCCAATCGGCGGACCGGCGCACGATCTGCTTGGACGCCCGCAGCGCGAGCGGGCCGTTCCCGGCGATCTCGGTCGCCAGCGCCAGCGCGGCGTCGAGCGCCGTTCCGGGCTCGACGAGCCGCGTGACCAGCCCGTACCGGTGCGCCCACGCGGCGTCGACGGTGGCGCCGGTCAGGATCAGCTCCATCGCCGCGTGGTGCGGGATCCGCCGCGGCAACCGCATCAGCGCCCCACCGGACGCGATCAGCCCGCGGCGCACCTCCGGCAGACCGAACCGGGCGTCTCGCGCGGCGACGAGCACGTCGGCGCAGAGCGCGATCTCGAACCCGCCGGCCAGCGCGTACCCCTCGATCGCGGCGACCAGCGGAGTGTCGGGCGGCCTGGCGACGATCCCGGCGAAGCCCTTGCCGGGCACGACCGGCCGCTCCCCGCGGGCGAACGCCCTGAGGTCCATGCCCGCCGAGAAGTGCCCACCCGCGCCGGTGATCACGCCGGCCCGCAGGTCGTCCCGGGCGTCCAGCTCGTCCATGGCGCGGGAGAGCGCCTCGGCCATGCGCAGATCGATCGCGTTGCGGACAGCCGGGCGGTTGAGCGTGACCACGAGGACCGGACCGGCTTCGCGCACCAGCACGGGCTCGGTCATCGGGGCGCCATCCGGATCGCGCCGTCGAGTCGGATGCACTCGCCGTTCAGGTACGGGTTCTCGAGGATGTGCTGGGCGAGCGCGCCGTACTCCGCGGGCCGGCCCATCCGCTTCGGGTACGGCACCGCCGACTCCAGCGCTTCCTGGATGTCCGGCCGCAGCACCGTGCGGACCAGCGGGGTGTCGAAGATGCCCGGCACGATCGTGCAGACCCGCACCGCTGAGCTGGCCAGATCGCGCGCAGCGGTGATCGTCATCCCGACGACGGCCGCCTTGGCCGCGGAGTAGGCGATCTGCCCGATCTGCCCCTCGTACGCGGCGACCGACGCGGTGAGCACGACCGCGCCGCGCTCCTCGCCCTCGGGAGCGGGGTGCTTGACCATCTCGGCCGGGCCCAGCCGCAGCGCGTTGTAGCTGCCGACGACGTTGAGCCGTACGACCTCCTCGAACGCGGTGAGATCGCCGGGCTCACCGGACTTGGACACCAGCCGGATGCGCGCTCCGCGGCCGGCGGCGTGCACCACGGCCCGCAGCGGCGAGTGCTCCGCCGCCTCGGCGAACGCGGCCGCGAGCTGGTCCGCCTCGGTGACGTCGGCGGGGACGAAGCAGGCACCGATCTCGGCGGCCACCTCGGCGCCCCGGGAGCTGGGCAGGTCCACGATCGTCACCCGGGCGCCTGCGGCGGCGAGCCGTTCGGCCGCGGCCCGGCCCAGTCCGGACGCGCCACCGGTGACCGCCACTGCGGACTGCGCCAGCTGCATGGTTCGCCTCCTCGCGGGATGCCGTGTCCGACACGGCGAGTGAAGCCCCGGGAGGCGATCACCGTCCAATACCTGGCTGTGCCGCCGCCTCTTCGTCCGGCTATCGATCCAGGTCGCGCACGGGTGCGGGGTGGCGGGAGCGGGCCAGGCGCCACACGGTCTCCGGGTCGAGCGGCAGCCGGGTGGGCCGCACGCCGGCGCGTCGGCGACCGCGTTCGCCACCGCAGCGGGGACGCCCACGACGGGGCCCGCGCCGAGCCCTCCGCCCCGAGCGGGCCCGGCCGTACGGGCTCTGCTCGACGAACCGCTCGCCGCGCGTGCGCGCCTGCTCGACGGCGATGCCCAGGCCCTGCGCCGCACCGCCGAGCACCTGACCGCGGGCCAGGTCGGGATCGACGACGCGGCCGGCGAACTCGTGCACGAAGCGCTGCTGATCGCCGAACGGGGCCGGGGCACGTTCGGCGCACGTGGGCGGATGCGGCGGTTTCCGGTGATGTCATCGCTACGCCCGCTGGGCAGCATCGGCCTGACGGGATCGGGTGGAGGAGATCTCAGCTGCGGCTCACATCGCCCCATCACCTGCATCATTCGCGGGAGGTTTGAGGTCGGGCTCTGCGGCCCACTCCGGGGGACTCCGTCCCCGGAGCCCCTGGTCCTGACTCGGGTGGAGCTCTGTGGGTGGAGCCTTCGCTCCGCTCAGCTCTTTGCTCCTGCCGCTTGCGCGGCCTGAGGGCGAGGTTCGGGTGGAGGTGTTCGTGGCGGGAAAGCCACTTCCCGCCAGGAGGTAGCACCACAGTCACTTCCCTGCAGCTCTGCTCCACCGCATCCACGCTCGCCGGATTTGTCGGTGCGCGTTCCCGCACTCCGAACATGGACCACTCCGAACATGGACACCGACCGACGCAATCCCCGATTCGCCCGGGTTCGCGTCCCTGATCGCCGAGATCAACGCCGAACACGCCGAAATCGCCACCGCATGTCACCAAGGGGTGGCACACCGGATTTCCCGCGGGCTCGCCGACCCCGACGGCCTGAACAAGATCGTGACGTGTGAGGCCGCACTCGCGCTGCAGGTCTCGTCCACCGCGGCCGGCAAGCAGGTGCGCGTCTCTCCCGGGATCTGCACGACGGGCTCGACCACTCCGCTCGCTGTACGCCGCCGGGCTGCTCGGCGAGCGCCCGCCGCGATCGCCAAGGCCGCCGAACACCTCGACAGCGACGAACATGCCCAGGTCGCGGCCGCGCGCACGAACCCGGTGGGTGGCGGTGAGGCCGTCTCGCGAGGACGGCATGGTCACCCTGACTGCTCGGCTGCCGATGAAGGAGGGCGTCGCCTGCTGCGCCGCGCTCGACGACGCGGTCAAGGACCTGTGGTGCGCACCCGAGCCGGTCGCCCGTAGCGGCGGCCAGATCATGGCCGACACGCTCGTCGAACGCCTCACCGGCCAGGCCCGTGCCCGGGACGTGAACCTCGAGGTCCTGGCCCTGGTCGACGTCGCCGCCCGGATCGACCCCGCCGCGGATTCCGCGGACGCTTGGCCATGATCATCCGAGCTCGCGACGACGACCGCTGCACCGCCTCGTACTGCGACGCCCCGATCCAGCGCATCGACCGCCACATCGGCCGCACCGGCGGCGGCCCCACCAGCATCGACAACGGCCAGGGGAAGCGCGCACTGCACAACCACGTCGCGGAGATCGGCATCAGCCGACGGTCTGGGCGAGGCCGCGCCCCCGATCTGCGTGACGCCCTTGCATCCCCGGACGGCCCGCGATACTTTACGACCGTAAAAATTAACGGGCGGTCGCCGGTGAGGGCCCGGCGACGCCTTCGAGTTCCTCCTTCGAGTTCCACGACGCGCGGCGCCTGATCGACGGGGCACTGCCGTCGATCACGCGCGGGTGTCCACACCTGTCTCCGGGCTGCCCGCGAATCGGTCCACGACGCACACAGGAGTGGGGATGGGCAGGCTGGACGGGAAGGTCGTCTTCATCACGGGGATCGCGCGCGGTCAGGGGCGCAGTCATGCGGTGCGCATGGCCGAGGAGGGTGCCGCCGTCATCGGCGTCGACATCTGCGCGAACATCGCGGCGCTGCCGTACGACCTCGCGACGGAGCAGGACCTCGCTGAGACGGCGGCGCTGATCGCAGCCGCGGGCGGCAAGGCCGTGCTGCGGAAGGCGGACGTGCGGGACGCTGCGGCCCTGGCCGACGTCGTGGCCGACGGAGTGGCGCAGTTCGGGCGGCTGGACACGGTGGTGGCCAACGCCGGCGTCATCTCGGCGGCGACGACCGGGCTGGACGTCCCGGACGAGGAATGGAGGGTCGTCACCGACGTCTGCTACGGCGGGGTCGTCAACACGGTTCGGGCCGCAGTCCCGCACATCCGGGCAGGTGGGCGCGGCGGTTCGGTGATCATCATCAGCTCGGTGGGCGGGCTCGCGCCGATCCCCACGACGACGCACTACGCGGCGGCGAAGCACGCGGTCGTCGGGTTGATGCGCAACCTCGCCGTGGAGCTGGGCCCGGAGTCGATCCGGGTCAACACGGTCAACCCGAGCACCGTGGACTCGCCGATGGTGCAGAACCCCTGGGCGTGGCGGCTGTTCATGCCCGATCTGGAGAACCCGACGGCGGAGGACGCAGTTGCCCCGGACGGGCCGCACCAGCCGCTGAACGTGCTGCCGACGCCGTTCATCGATCCCGTCGACGTCAGCAACGCGGTGCTCTTCCTGGCCTCGGACGAGGCGCGGTTCATCACCGGCGTGGCGCTGCCCGTCGACGCCGGCTGGCTGCTCAAGAAGTGATCGCGACCGAAGGAGCTCGCCGATGATCGAGGAACGCGACCTCTCGGTCGCCATGCGCGACGGGACGCGGCTGGCCGTCGACGTCTACCGGCCGGACGAGCCGGGCCGCTACCCGGTGCTCTACGCCTGCTCGCTGCACAACAAGGACATCCAGGGACCGGACGTCTTCGACGCGATCCCGCCGCAGCCCGCGTTCGCGCCGCTGTGGTTCGGGCCGATCGAGGCGGGGGACACGCGCCGGTTCGTGGCCAACGGGTACGTGCACGTGATCGCGCAGCCGCGCGGATCGGCGAAGTCCGAGGGCCACTACGGCGAGGAGGACACCGACCACTACGACATGATCGAGTGGATCACCCGGCAGCCGTGGTGCGACGGCAACGTCGGGATGGTCGGCATCTCCGGCTACGCGGGGGAGCAGTGGCGCGCGGCCGCTCAGGGCCACCCGGCGCTGAAGGCGATCTTCCCCTACGACGCGTGCAGCGCGTACGGCGGCATGTTCGGGTTCCGCGACTTCCATCCCGGGGGTGTGCTGCACACGTTCCCGTACCTGCTCGACGTGTTCAGCACCGTGCACGAGCCCCGCGACCGGCCCGGGGAGCTACCGGGCGACGAGGAGAAGCTCTGGCGCGAGGCGATGGCGAACCCCGACTACAAGCAGTTCATCAACCTCTACAACATCTTGACCCAGAAGGGGCAGCGCACGTGGGTCATGTACCACGCCTTGACCCACCCCTGGGAGGAGGACGGGGTCCTCGAACAGGCCGAGGAGATGTTCACGAAGATCAGGGTGCCGTTCTACACGGGATCGGGCGCCTACGCGTACACGTACAAGCTGCACTGGCTGGGCGCCCAGCACTACTTCCGCAACGTCGAGGCGCCGAAGAAGCTGATCTTCACCGGGCCGGCGCACGTGGAGCGGCCGTTCCACCAGTACCACGACGAGATCCTGCGCTGGTACGACCACTGGCTGAAGGGCGTCGACACCGGGATCATGGACGAGCCCCCGGTCCGCTACTGGCTGATGGGCAGCAACGAGTGGCGCACCGGCGAGGACTGGCCGCTGCCGGAGACGGAGTGGACGCCGTTCTACCTCGCGGATTGGGGAACGCTCACCACGCAGCCGCCGCGCCCGGCAGCCGAGACAGGGGAGGCGGCGCGCCAGCCGGACGTCTTCACGCAGATGCCGCTCACCCGGACGACGACGGTGGAGCGCCTGCGCTACCTGACCGAGCCGCTGCCGCACGACGTGACGGTGGTCGGCCCGATCAGCCTCACGCTGTACGCCGAGATCGACGAGTCCGACACCAACTGGATCATCGTGCTGAAGGACGTCGGCCCGGACGTCTCCGTGCGCACCGCCCGCGAGGGCGAACGCGACATCCCGGCCGATCTGCCTGAGCGGGAGCTGACCCGCGGCTGGCTCAAGGCCTCCTACCGGGCGCTGGACGAGGAGCGGTCCACGCCGTGGGAGCCGTTCCACAAGCTCACCCGCGACGCGATCGCCCCGGTCGTACCGGGCGAAGTCGTCGAGTACCGGATCCACGTCCTGGCCACCGCGAACACGTTCAAGGCCGGGCACCGGATCTGCCTGGAGATCACCAGCATGGACGTCCCGACCGGGACCGGCGCCATGACCGGGGTCGAGTACATCCCCTACCACGTGACGAGCAGCCAGACCGTCACGCACCGCGTCTACCACGACGCCGACCGGCCCTCCCACCTGCTGCTGCCCGTCATCCCCCAGCGCGGTCGACCCGCCGCATGAAGGAGCACCGCATGTCCACCGTCCGCTTCGAGCAACAGGGCAGCATCGGCCGGATCGTGCTGGCCAATCCGCCCTACAACCGCATCGACTCGCAGTACGCGCGGCACCTGCGCGCCGCCGTGCGCACCGCGGGGGAGAGCAGCATCCGGGTGCTCGCGGTCGTCGCCGAGGGGCCGAACTTCAGCCTCGGCGGCGAGGTCCGTGAGTGGCCGGGCAAGGATGTCAACTGGTTCCGCACCTTCGTCCGCGACGTGAACACGTCCTACCGAGCCATCGAGGCGCTGCGGGTGCCCACCGTGGCCGTCGTGCGCGGCCTCGCCTTCGGCGGCGGGTTCGAGCTCGCGCTCGCGTGCGACTTCCTCGTCGCCGCCGACACCGCCGTCTTCCGCTGCGTCGAGGTCACCACCGGGATGCTGCCGATCGCGGGCGCGCTCCAGCGCCTGGCCGAACGTGCGGGTCGGGCGCGGGCCCACCTGTTCGCCACGCTCGGCGAGCCGATCCCGGGCACCCGCGCGGGGGAGTTCGGCATCGCCACGCACGTCGTCCCCGAACCGCAGCTCGACGCCGAGGCCGACGCGCTGGTGCGCCGCCTCGCGGTCGGCCCGACCCGCTCGTACGCCGCCACCCGGACCCTGCTGAAGGCCTGGTCGAGCGGCGGTGTCGCGGCCACCGACGAGCTGATGCTCGACGTGGCCATGGAGCTGTACGACGGCGAGGACGTCCGGCGCGGCTTCGCCAACACCGCCAAGGCGTTCGACGCCGACGAGGAACCCGCCGAGATCGAGTTCGTCGGCGCGTAGTGATCCCAGGTCCGAGCCACGACGAGGGGACAGCGATGACCACCACCCAGACCCCGACGACCGAGTTGATCGTGTTCTTGCCGGTGAAGCCGGAGGCGCGCGAGGAGTTCCGGGCGAAGCTCGCCGCGATCGCCGGCCACATCGTCCAGGAGCCCGCGTTCGTCAGCGCATCCGTCCACGAGGACCTGCACGACCCGGACACCCTGGTCCTGCGGGAGGCGTGGGCGTGCTCCGGCGCCGACCTGCTCGACCAGCTCGCGCGGCCGTACCGAGCCGAGTACGAGGCCACGCTCTCGTCGATGCTCAAGGCCGACCGCCGCATCGTCTTCCTCACCCCGCCGCTCGCGACGTACGAGGCGAGCGGCTCCGCACCGCAGGAGTGACCTTCGTGCGCACCGTTCTCCCGGAGCTGACCGAGCAGGTCGTCGCCCAGATCCGGCCCGCCGACGACCGGCTGCGCGACCTGCTCGGGCACGCCGTCCGCCATCTGCACGCGTTCGTCCGGGAAACCGGGCTCACTCAGGACGAATGGGCGGCCGTGATCGAGTTCCTGACCCGCACCGGCCGGATGTGCACCCCCGAGCGGCAGGAGTTCGTCCTGCTCTCCGACGTGCTCGGGGTGTCGATGCTGGTCGACGCGGTCACCAACGACGGGACGGAGGCCACCGAGTCGACCGTGCTCGGCCCGTTCTACACCGGACGGCAGCGCGATCTGGGCGCGGGCGCGTCGATCCTGCTGCGGGAGGAGCCCAGTGCGCCGCTCGCGGTGCGCGGCCGGGTCCTGGACGCGGCCGGTGCGCCGGTCGAGAGCGCGATCGTGGAGGTCTGGCAGGCGGCGAGCAACCAGCTCTACGACGTGCAGGACCCCGAGCAGCCGGCGGGACACCTGCGCGGCACCTTCCGCACCGGTCCACAGGGCGAGTACGCGTTCCGCACGGTGGTGCCGACCAGCTACCCGATTCCCGACGACGGCCCGGTCGGTCAGTTGCTGCAGCGCATCGGTCGCCACCCGTATCGACCGGCGCACATCCATTTCCGGCTCAGTGCTCCCGGGTGTCGGACGCTCGTCACCCACCTTTTCCTCGCCGGCGACGATTATCTGGAAAGCGACGCGGTGTACGGGGTGAAGCCGTCGCTCGTCGTGCGTCCGCAGCCGCAGGATCAGGGATACGTGGTCGCGTACGACTTCCGCCTGGCGAAGGATGCCTGAGCAGCCGGCGTGTTAGCGTCGGGCATGGGATCGAGGAGCGCATCGCCTCGCCGGCGCGCGGAGCAGCAGCGATCGCGGGAGACGCGCACCGCCATCCTCACCGCGGCGTTCGCGGAGTTCGCCGAAAAGGGTTTCGAGGCGGCGAGCATCCGCAGCATCGCCGAACGCGCGGGTATCCAGCATCCGTTGATCACCTACCATTACCCGACGAAGGACCTGCTCTGGCAGGCGGTGGCCGAGCACACGTTCGCGCAGATCCGCGACGAATGGGACGCGCACGCCGAGCAGAACACCGATCCCGATCCGCTGGAACGGCTGCGCGCCGAGTACCGGGCGCTCTTCGCCCACACCGTCACGTATCCGGAATTCCACCGCTTCATGCGGCAGGAGACCTCCAGCAACAACCCGCGGCTGCGCTGGGTCGCCGACACGGTGCTGCGCCCGCTGCTGGATCGGCTGCTCCCGCAGATCACCGCGGCCCAGGAGCAGGGGAAGCTGCCTCGGGTCGAGCCGATGCTCTTCCACTACATGATGGTCAGCCTGACCGTCACCTTGTCCGAGTTCGGCCCGGAGATGCAGCTCACGAGCGGCATCGCGGCCGATCGGCTGGAGGTCGCCGACGAGTACTGGAGCCTCGTCGACGCGATGGTGTTCGCCGCCGCGCAGCGCGTGCGCACCGCAGGCTGATGCGTCTGTGCGCCGGCAGCTCAGCCGGTCTCGGGCAGCGCGGTGAGCAGGTCGGCGAAGACGCTGCGGATGTGCTCCCGGCACGCGGCCTCGGCGCCGGCCGGGTCGCGCTTGATGATCGCGGTGACGATCTCCTGGTGCTGGCGCACGGAGGCGTCGAGGCGGCCGGGGACGCCGACGGTGAGGTTGCCGAGCCGTTCGAGGTGCAGGTCGAGCTCGACGAGGAGGTCGCCGATGCGGTGGCCGGCGGCCTGCCGGTAGAGGATCCGGTCGAACTCGTCGAACAGCGCGGGGATCTCGGCGGTGTCGCCGCTCTCCAGCAGTTCGCGGCTGCGCCGGACGTTGGTCCGCAGCTCGGCCTCGTCGGCCTCGGAGATCTGCATGGCCGCGCGGCGGGCGCAGAAGCCCTCGAGGAGCTCGCGCAGCTCGTAGATCTCACGGATGTCGGAGTGGGTGTAGCCGCGGACGATCGCGCCGCGGTACGGCGCGACGGTGACCAGTCCCTCCTTCTCCAGCCGCACGAGGGCCTCGCGGATCGGGGTCTTGCTGACCCCCATCTTCTCGGCGAGCTGGCGTTCGCGCAGCTGCTGGCCGGGCTTCAGCTCCAGCTCCACGATCGCCCGGACCAGGCGCCGGTAGACCATCTCCTTGATCTGCAGGTGGGCGTCGTCGCCCTCGGGCGGGGTGAGTCGCAGATTCGGTGCGGCGGTCTCGCTGGTCGGCCTCGGCATGAGCGTCGGTTCCTCCGCTGCGACTCGGGTTCTGGCGCCCCGCACTCGACGGGACGACCCGCTGCGGGCCCTACCGGTCACGGCGGGCCCGGGGATGGTCAACCTGCATTGTGCTGGTCGGCATCTGCGCCGTCGGGGCGACCGTCCGTTCGTTCGTCGAGGCGAGCACTCGCTGCGCGTGGACGGCGAACTCGAGCACCCGTTCGTCGTGCGCCCACGGGCCGACGATCTGCGCCCCGACGGGCATCCCGCCGCGGCCGAGACCGGTCGGGAGGGTGATCGCGGGCTGCCCGGTGATGTTGAACGGGTAGGTGTAGGGCGTCCACGTGATCCACGGCAGCGGGGCATCGGCCTCGCCGCCCGGCGGGACCTCGGCGTCCGCGGCGAACGCGGTGATCGGCATCGTCGGCATGACGAGCAGGTCCCACTCGTCGAGGACGTGCGCCATGGCGGAGTTGAACTCGCGGCGCGCGGTCATCGCCGCGTAGAACGCCGGCAGGTCGTAGGCCTCGGCGAGCGGGCCGAGCCGGACCAGTCCAGGGTCCATCACGTCGGCGTGCTCCCGGGCGAGATCGCGGAAGCCCAGTCCGCGGCCGGTCACCCACAGCACCTCGAACACTGCGCGTGGCAGCTCGGTCGGGAGCGTCGTCTCGGCGTAGTCAGCGCCGCCCGCGGCGACGAGGGCGTCCAGGGCCCGACCGACCGCTGCGGCGACGTCCTCCTCGGGATCGATGCCGAAGGGTGCGCGGACGATCCCGACGCGCAGCCGCCGCTCGCCGTCGCCCGCCGGAGGTCGGGACCAGTACGACTGCGGGTCTCGCGGATCGGGGCCGCGGGTCAGCGCGAGCACCGCCCGGGCGTCGCGCACATCGCGAGTGAGCACACCGGCGTGCGAGAGGTTCTCGTTGACGGTGCTGGGCCAGACCGGGATCGCGCCTAGCGTCGGCTTGAGCCCGACCACACCGCAGAACGCCGCGGGGATGCGGACCGAGCCGCCCGCGTCGGTGCCGGTGGCGATCGGCACGGCACCGCTGCCGACGGTGGCGCCGGAGCCCGCGCTCGAGCCTCCGGGGTTGCGCTGCGGGTCCCACGGGTTGCGGGTGATGCCGGTGCGCGGCGAGATGCCGGTGGCCTTCCAGCCGAACTCGGGTGTGGTGGTGCGCCCGATGACCACGGCGCCGGCGTCAAGCAGCCGCCCGACCATGGGCGACGACGCGGGTGCGGGCTCGTCCGAGCTGGTCAGCGAACCCTTCCCCGCCGGCACGCCCTCCTCGAGCATGTTGTCTTTCACCGCGATCGGCACGCCGTGCAGTGGGCTGCGCACGGTGCCGGCCCGCACCTCGGCCTCCCGTGCGGCGGCAGTTGCCCGCGCCCGCTCCGGTAGCAGTGCGGCGTAGGCGTTGATCACCGGCTCGGCCTGCGCGGCGAGCTCGAGCGCCAGTTCCGCGAGGTGCACGGGGGAGAGCTCACCTGCGGCGACCCGGCGGCCGAGGTCGAGCGCGCTCGCTGCGCGGTACTCGTCGGCGGTCAGCTCGGCGTAGCCCATCAGCGCGCCCCCACCGGGTCGGGCAGGTCCGTCCACGCGGCGGCGAAGCGATCGCCCCACTCCTCGGGCACCGAGGTACTGATCTTGACGAATCGCGTCCCGAAGTGCGGCGACTGGTAAGTGCCCGGGCGGATGAAGACGTCGCGGTCCAGCATCGCCGCGCACAGCGCGTCGGCGGTCCAGCCGCTGCCGTCGATGTCGACGGCGACGAAGTTGCCGTGCGACGGCCACACGACCAGCCGGCCCAGTCCGCTCGACTCCACCGCGGCTCGCACCGTCTCCTGGTTGCGCCGGTTCGTGGCGCGGACCCGCGCGAGCCACGCGTCCTTCACCTCGAGCCCGGCGATCGCCGCGCGTTGCGCGGTGATGCTCGCGCCGAGGGGGTTCGCCGGCACGGCGGTGAGCTTGGTGAGCAGTTCCGGCGCGGCGACCACCGCGCCGACCCGCAGCCCGGCCAGCCCGAGCCACTTCGAGAACGAGTAGGTGGTGAAGGTGCCCTCCGGGTACAGCTCGGCGGCCAGGGTGTGGCCGTCGGCGAAGTGCCGGTATGTGCAGTCGTGCACCAGGAGCGACCCGGTCTCGCGCGCCACCTCGGTGATGGCGGCCAGGTCACTGCGCTCGTAGCGGCTGCCCAGCGGGTTCAGTGGATCGATCAGGTAGATCAGCGAACCGGGTTCGATGACCTCGGCGATCTGCGCGGCGGTGATGCGGTACCCCTGTTCCGCCGAGTAGATGTCGATCGTCGTCGTCGGCACGCCCGAGAGCCCGGCGAACCGCTCGGGCCACGGCCATCCCGGATCGGTCGTGACGACGCGGGAGATCGAGCCGGCGAGTGCCGTGCAGATGTGGTGCAGTCCGCCGACGGCGCCGTCGGTGATCCACGCGTCCGCTCCGTCGAGTCCCAGGTCGGCGACGATCAGCTCGCGCAGCCGGGCGAAGCCCAGCGCCGGTGCGTACAGCTGGAACTCCCGGCGGCGGACGCTCTCCTCCAGCGCCGCGACCACCTCGGTGGGCGGCTCCAGGTGCGTGGTGTTCTGGCCCATCCAGACCAGGCCGGGCCGGGCCAGCAGGTGCTCGAAGGACGGCGCGGCCGTCGCCGTGGTCGAGGTCGCGGTCATTTGAGCAGCGCCAGCACGGAGAATGCCGTGTACACGCGGGTTGCCTCCACGATGTCGGCGACGGAGAGCTTCTCGTTGGGGCAGTAGACCGGCTCCCCGCCCGGCCCGAAGATCACGGTCGGGATCTTGTCGCCGAAGCTCGCGGTGTCGCCGAGCCAGCCCGCGGCGCGCAACTGCGGCTCACCGCCGCGGACCAGCCGCACGGCCTCCATCATCGTCTGCACGACCTCGCTCTGCGGGTCCGCGACGTATCCGGACTTGACGTCGGCCAGCTCCACCTTGGCGGTGAAGCGCGGATCGGCGCGCCGGACGTTCTCCAGGCAGCGCTCCACCTCTGCCCGCACCGTCTCGACCGACACCCCGGGCTGCGGGCGGCAGTCGACGCGGATCACGCACTCGTCGGGGATCATCGACGGACCGCCCGGCGGCAGACCGCCGTAGACCCGCCCGGGCGCCATGTAGGTCTCCTCGCCGAACAGTTCGCGCACCCACGGCTCGAGCTCGGGCGTGAGCCGGGAGGCGTCCAGCTCGATGATCGCCTTCGCGGCGAGCACGTTGGCGTTGATCGCGAGCGGCTTGTGGCAGGTGTGGGCCGAGCGGCCCTGCGCGGTGATGTCGAAGTAGTAGCGACCGCGGTGGCCGAGGTAGATCTCGTTGTCCGACAGTTCGCCCAGTACGCACAGATCCGCCGTGTACTCGTCGAAGTAGCGGATGGAGCCCGTCTGATCGCCCATGTGGTCGCTGACCCCGGCGAAGGCGAGTCGGCCGGAGATCGGTACCCCGGAAGCGCGGACGGCCTCGGCGGCGACGATCTGGCACACCAGCGCCGCCTTCATGTCCATGATCCCGTGGCCGTAGACGTAGCCGTCGATGAGATCTCCGCTGAACGGCGCGGCCTCGGTCCATCCGATCGAGGCGGGCTTGGTGTCGAGGTGCCCGGTGAGCACGACGCGCCGACCGGGGCCGAAGTCCAGCTCGCCGACGGCGTTGGGTCGGTCGGGCAGGACCTCCTGGAGGCGGACGTCGCTGAAGTCCGAGTCCGTCATCACGCCGACGAGAAACTTGGCGAACGCCAACTCGTCCCCGAGCACGCTCGGGATCCGGCAGACCTCGCGCACGAGGGACACCACCCGGTCCTCGTCGATGAACAAGAGGGCCTTCGCGACCGCGGCTGACTTCTCCATTGCACTCCCACTTCAGTTTGAGATCTCAAATCTGACGGAGCGGTCTCGCGGTTGTCAAGCTCGATGGCATGTGTCAGTACCTGCGATGACTCGATTACATGTTGCGCACAGGTAAAGCCGACGACGATCCCTTGACGTCATGGCAGGGTGACCGAGACGATCCTTCAACCAAGATGCGATCTCGAGATCTCAGTCACCCCGGGCTGACATCCGATCGCAGGTGGAGGAGAACCAGATGATCCGATCGACCTCCCGGTTCGCCCGGCGCGGTGCACTGGCCGCGTCGGCTGCAGCGGTCCTGGTGCTGAGCGCGTGCGGCAGCGAGAGCGGCGGCTCGTCGGCCGCCGCGCCGGGTACGTCCGCCGCGCCCACGAAGGTCGGCGTGGTGCTGGCCGGTCCGCGCAACGACCGCGCGTTCTACCAGTCTTATTTGGACGGCGTGCAGGCCGTGGCGGAGAAGGAGGGGATGACGGTGTCGGTGGTCGACAACGTCACCTCGCCCCAGGCCGCGATCGACGCGCTGACCAACCTCGCCGCCGACAACGAGCTGATCATCGCGGGGGGCAGCTCGCTCGTGTCGGCCGGCAACACGGTCGCGCCCCAGTTCCCCGACGTCACGTTCGTCATGTCGGGCGTCGTCCAGCCCGGTATCCCGAACCTGCACACCTACGCGACCCGTCAGGGCGTGCCGGCCTACGTGGCCGGGGTGATCGCGGCGCAGGAGACCAAGACCGGCTCCATCGGCTACGTCGGCGGAACCGACATCCCGCCGAACTCGCAGTCCTCGATCGACTTCGAGGCGGGTGCGAAGTCGGTGAACCCGGACATCAAGGTCGCCTCCACGACGGTCGGTTCGCTCAGCGACGCCGCCAAGGCCAAGGAGGCGACCGCAGCGCAGATCGCCAACGGCGCCGACGTCATCTACGCCTTCCAGGACGCGGGCCTGCCGGGCGTGCTCGACGCGGTCGAGGAGTCCGGTAAGCCGGTCAAGGTGTTCAACCCGACCACGAACCGCTGCGACGAGTCGCCGAACCTGCTCGGCTACGCGTTCCAGGACACGCGGATCATGGTTCAGCACATCATGGAGGACTACAAGGCGGGCACGCTGCCGGCCGAGCCGCGCTTCTACGCCCTCGACGACCCGAATGTCCAGGCGCTGCGGCTGTGCCCCGGTTACGAGAAGTACCAGGCCGTCGTCGACGAGACCACGAGCAAGATCAACGCTGGGGTGATCACGATGCCCGAGGGCGGGTGACGTGGCGGTACCCACCGCTCGCCCGACCGACAGCGCTGCATCCGCGGCGCTGTCGGTCCGCGGCGTGTCCAAGGCCTACGGGGACCTGCTCGCCAACGACGGGATCGACCTGGAGGTCCGCCCCGGCGAGATCCTCGCTCTGCTGGGGGAGAACGGCGCGGGCAAGTCCACCTTGGTCAAGATCCTCTCCGGGCTGGTGCGGCCGGATGCGGGTGAGGTGCTCGTCGATGGTCGCCCGCTTCCCCCGGGCGATCCGCTGGCAGCCCGCGCGGCCGGGATTGGGGTCGTGCACCAGCACTTCATGCTCGTGCCGGACATGACCGCGACGGAGAACGTCGCGCTCGCCCAGGGCAGGGCCGCGGGGCGCCGGTTCGACGCGGCTGCCACCCGGGCCCGACTGATGGAGCTGAGCGAGCGCCACGGCATGCCTGTGCGCCCCGACGTCCCGGTCGAGCAGCTTCCGGTCGGCGAACGGCAGCGCATCGAGATCCTCAAGTGCCTGCTCGGCGACGCCCGGGTGCTGCTGCTGGACGAGCCGAGCGCGGTGCTCTCGCCGGTGGAGTGGGACCGCCTGGCGGTGGTCCTCAAGGAGCTCGCTGCGGCCGGGCTCGCGATCGTGCTGATCACGCACAAGCTCGGTGAGATCGCCGCGGTGGCCGATCGCTGCACGGTCATGCGCAGCGGTCGCGTCGTGGCGACCGTGCAGGTCGGGGAGACCCGCCCCGAGGAGTTGGCCCGGCTCATGGTCGGCCGCGACGTCGTGCTGCGCTCAGAACGTCCGCGGATCGACCCCGGCCCGGTCATCCTGGAGGTCTCCGGGCTGACCCTGGCCAGCTACCGCGGCGACCGCGACCTGGGCCCCATCGATCTCGTCGTGCGCGGCGGGGAGGTGCTCGGCGTCGCCGGCGTCGAGGGCAACGGGCAGAGTGAGTTGGCTGACCTGCTAGCCGGCGTCCGCACCCCGACGGCGGGCACCGTGCGCGTCACCTCCCGCACCGCCGGCCCGGGACGGGTGGGCGTCATCGCCGAGGACCGGCACACCGACGGGCTCGCCCTGTCGCTCTCGGTGATCGACAACCTGATGATGCGGGTCATCGGCCAGGAGGAGTTCAGCCGGCACGGGGTGCTGCGGCCCGGCCGGATCCGCCGGCGCTGCGCCGAGCTCGTCGAGCGGTTCGACGTGCGCACGCCCGGCCTCGACACTCCGGTGGAGCGGCTGTCGGGCGGCAACCAGCAGAAGATCGTGCTCGCGCGCGAGCTGTCCGGCGAACCCGACCTGCTTATCGCGGCTCAGCCGACCCGCGGTCTCGACGTCGGCGCGATCGAGTTCGTGCACGGGCGGATCAACGCGCACAAGACCGGCGGCGGCGCCACCGTGCTGATCTCGGCCGAGCTGGATGAGGTGCTCGCGCTGTCCGACCGGATCGCGGTGATGTCGGCCGGGCGGATCGTCGCCGTGCTCGACGCCGCGGAGGCGACCCGCGACCGGATCGGCGAGTTGATGGCCGCCGGAGTCGAGCAAGGAGAGGACGTGGTCGCGTGAGTCGGCAGGCACTGCGCGGCGCCGCGGTCAGCGTGCTGGCGGTCGTGGTCGCGCTGGCGGCGTCGCTCGTGGTCATCGCCCTGACGGGGGTCCCACTGGACAAAGCGGCGGCCGCCATGTGGGACGGCGTCTTCGGCAGCCCGGCGCAGTTCGGCGCCACGCTGACGAAGTTCGTTCCGCTCGTGCTCGCCGCCGTGGGCTGGGTGATCGCCATCCGCGCCGGACGGCTCAACGTCGGGCTGGAGGGGCAGATCCTCGCGGGCGGCACGGCGTCGGCTGCTGTTGGCCTGTACCTGACCGGCCTGCCGACAGTGATCCATCTGCCGCTCGCGGTGCTCGCCGGGGCGGTGGGCGGCGCGGCGCTCGGCGCGGTCGCCGCGTGGCTGTGGGCCCGCCGCGGGGTGAACGACTTCATCGCCACGCTGCTGCTCACGTTCATCGTGACGCAGTTGGTGTCGTGGCTGGCCAACGGGCCGATGGAGGAGCCGACCGGCACGCTCGGACAGAGCGCGCCGGTCGCGGACACCGCGCGCTGGCCGATCCTGATCCCGCGCACGACGCTGCGCGCGGACATCCTGCTCGTGATCGTCCTGGTGCTGGCGGTCGCCTACATGCTGCGCCGCACGGTCGTCGGCTACCGGCTGCGCCTCACCGGGGCGAACCCCGCGGCTGCTCAGGCGACCGGCACCCGGACGCAGCTGATCGGGGTCGGCGCGCTGTGCGCGTCGGCCGCGATCGCCGGAGTCGCCGGATCGTCGCTGGTGGTGGCCTCGCCCGCGGGTAACCTCGCGCCCGGGTTCTCTGCGAACTACGGGTTCGACGGCATCGTCGTCGCGCTCCTGGCCCGCAACTCGCCGCTGGGCTGCATCCCGGCAGCGCTGCTGCTCGCGGCGCTGCGCCAGGGCGGCGGGCTGCTGGAGGCGCGGCTCGGGATCTCCAACGGCCTGGTCACCGCCACCCAGGCCGTCGTGATCCTGCTGGTCACGGGCACCGCCTGGTACGCCGAGCGCCGCCGGCCACGCCGCCGCACAGCGGGGAGCAGCGAAGTGCCCGCGCCCGTCGCGGAGGGAGCCCGCTCGTGAACCCGTTCGACATCGCGCTGTTCGCCGCCGCGATCCGACTGTCCGTCCCGCTGCTGCTGGCCGCACTCGGTGAGCTGGTCTCCGAGCGCGCCGGCGTGATCAACATCGGGCTGGAGGGGATGATGCTCGCCGGCGCCTACGCCGCGTTCCTCGCGGCCTGGGCGACCGGCAGCGTCGGTCTCGGCCTGGCCGCGGGAATCGTGGTGGGGGTGCTGCTCGCGGTCGTGATGGCGTTCGTCTCGGTGACGCTGCGCGGCGACCAGATCGTCGTCGGTGTGGCGCTGAACCTGCTCGCCGCCGGGGTGACGATGTTCCTGTACCGGCTGCAGTTCCAGGGGACCCAGCCGACGACGGTCCGCATGGAGACCTACCCGGTGCCGCTGCTGTCGGACATACCGGTCGTCGGCCCGGTGGTGTTCAACCAGCTGCCGCTGGTCTACCTCGCGTACGTGATCGGGCCGGTCGTCGCGTACCTGCTCTACCGGACGCAGCTCGGCCTGCGGATCCGGTCGGCGGGGGAGAAACCGGAGGTGCTCGACGCCACCGGGTGCGACGTCGTCCGCGTCCAGTGGGGTGCGGTGCTCACCGCCGGTGCGTTCGCCGGGTTGGGCGGGGCGTTCCTGTCGGTCGGGCAGGTCGGGCTGTTCGCCGAGCACATGACCGCCGGCCGCGGGTTCCTCGCGCTCGCCGCGGTCGTGTTCGGGCAGTGGCGGCCGTACGGAGTGATCGCCGCCTGCGCGGTCTTCGGGTTCACCGACGCCCTGCAGCTGCGGCTGCAGTCGATGGGCGAAGTGCCACGCGAGGTGTGGATCGCCCTGGCCGTCGTGGGGGTGCTGATCGCCGGCTTCGGCGCGCTGCGGGCCCGCCGGTCCGGCTCGCCGCTGCGCTGGGTGCTGCTGGGTGCGGTGCTCTGCATCGTGGTCGGCGTGCTCGGCGCGGTGCTGGTGCCGGGGTTCGCGCTGCCGTCGCAGTTCTGGCTGAGCCTGCCGTACGTGCTGAGCCTCGTGGCGCTCGCCTCCGCCTCACGGCGGGTCCGGGCACCAGCGATGATCGGTCTCCCGCTCCCGGCCCGGAACTGAGCCACAGAAGAGGCGGCCCCCAGAAGGAGGCCCCGAAGACGAGGCCCCGCAGCGCACGTGCGCTGCGGGGCCTCGTCGGGTGTGCCTCAGGCGGGGAGATGGCCCTCCTCCCGCAGGCACTCGGCGAACGCCGTGATCGTCGCCACCCTGCTGGTCGCGTCGCCCCCGAGGGGGAAGACGGCCATGCTGTCGATGCCCAGCTTGTCCAGCGTGCGAATGTGCTCGCGGGTGGCGGCCCGGTTTCCGGACAGCGACATCCGTCGCACGAAGTCGTCGGGCAGCAGCTCGGCCGCCGCGGCGGCCTCCTGGAACTCCCCGCCCGAGTAGGCCGCGCGCACCTGCGCCACCAGCTCCGGGGACAGACCGGCCAACTCGCAGTACACCGGCGCCGTCATCGGGAACCACGCGGCGATCGTGCGGCCCGCGGCTAGCGCGACCTCCTCGTCCTCGTCGATCGCGCCGTAGGCGAACACGGTGATCTTCGGGCGGGCGCCGCGGCCCGCCTGGTCGACCCCGCGGTCGATGTGCTCGAGTGCGTACGAGAGCCCGTCCGGGTGCAGCCCAGCCAGCAGGATCACGCCGTCGGCGATCCGCCCGGCCAGCTCCAGCGTCATCGGCCCGCTCGCCGAGATGTAGACGGGGATGTCGGGACGGGCGGGAAAGCGCAGATGCGCGTCGGCGAGCGTGAAGCCGCGGGCCTGCATGTCGACGTGCTCGCCCGACCAGAGTCGGCGTGCGGCGAGGATCGCGTCCTCCAGCAGCCCCAGTCGGGCCGGCTTGAGCCCGAGCGCATCGAGTGGTCGGTCGCCCGCCCCGATCCCGAACACCGCCCGGCCGCCGGAGATCTCGTCGAGGGTCGCGGCGCCGACTGCGGCCATCGCCGGGTGCCGCGTGACCGGGTTCGTGACGGCCGTGCCGAGCCGGACGCGGCTGGTGTTGACCGCGGCCAGCGTCAGGTACGAGTAGCAGTACCGTGAGTGCAGGGAGGAGTCGGTCAGCCACAGATCACCCAGCCCGAGGTCCTCGACGTGGCGGACCATCGAGACGAACTGGTCCGGCGGATAGACCGGCTGGAGGCAGACAGCGCCGTACATGGCTTAGGGAGCCCTTCGTCGATACGGGATCGGAGTCGGAGATCAGAGGACCGGCCACGCGGGTGCGGGGTCGATCCCGATCTTCTTGAGGATTTTTCGGTCGGTGGCCTCGATCTCCTCGCGCAGCGCGTCCTCGTCGAAGATCGTGCTGCGCTTGTTCTCCAGCACGACCTTGCCGCCGATGAGGACCGTCTCGACGGAGTGGCCGGTCACCCCGTAGGCGAGGTTGGCGATCGGGTTGTGCAGCGGCCGCCAGTCGTAGTCGTTGGTGTCGAAGATGACCAGGTCGGCCTGCTTGCCGGCCTCCAAGGAGCCGGTCACGTCGTCGAAGCGCAGGGCCCGGGCGCCGCCGAGGGTGCCCAGCTCGACCGCCGTCTCGGCGCTGACCGCGGTGGGATCCTCGCGCGCGTCGCGCGGGAGCAGCGCGGCCAGGTAGATCGCGCGGCAGACGTCCTGGTGGTTGGAGCAGTTCTCCGCGTCGGTGCCCAGGCCCACGCGCACGCCCGCCGCGATCAGCTCAGGGAACTTGCTGTGCTGGGTGGTGCCCTTGGCGAGCTTCAGCGCGGTGCTCGGGTTCCAGGAGATCGTGGCGCCGTTGTCGGCGATCGCCTTCACGTCGTCGTCATCGAGGCTCGTGACGTGGTTGAGCAGCGTGTACTCGTTGAGCGCACCGATGGTCGCGGTGTGCTTGACCGGTCGCTCTCCGAACACCTTCAGCTCCAGCGCGACCTCGCGCTCGCTCGTCGACTTGTGCTGCACGGCCAGCGTGCGGGACTCCTCGGCCAGCCGGGCCGCGGCGACGCTCAATTCGTCGGAGCACGTCGTGACGCCTTCGATGCACACCGCGGGCCGGATCCGCGGATTGCCGAACGCCTGGACCTTCGCCAAACCCTCCTCCAGGCGCCGGATCGCCGCCGGCGTGTCGAGCTTGAGCCAGTCGGGCAGACCTTCCGCGCCGCCCGCGCCGCGCTGGTCCCACGTCCACAGGCCGATGCGCGCGCGGATGCCGGACTCCGCGATCGCCTCCAGCACCGCGTCGATGTGGTTGCAGCCCGGCTCCTCGAACAGCGTCGTGCCGTTGCGGATCATCTCCGCCGTCGCGTGCCGGGCGTAGACGTACATGTCCTCGGGCTCGAGCGAGGAGAACGACGGGTAGATGAAGCGCCGCAGCGATTCCAGCGTGGTCCCGCCCTCGGGCATGGCCCCCTTGGCGCAGCACAGCAGGTGCCGGTGTCCGTTCGTCATCCCGGGCAGCACGACGCCGTCCGGGCGATCGATGCGTCGCGCGGGATCGTAGGTGCGCTCCAGGTCGGCGGTCTTGCCGACAGCGATGATGGTCTCACCGGTGATGGCGACGGCGCCGTCGCGCAGGATCCGGCGGTCGGCGTCCACCGTGATCACCCAGGCGGCCGTGACGAGCAGGTCGCAGGGAACGGCGCTCCCGGTGGAGTCGGGCATGAGGTCTCCTTCGGGCGTACGAAGTTGAGATCGCAAACCTCGCCCAGATCGGTGTCAGCTGTCAAGAGGATGATGCTGATGGGCCCAGATCGGCCTCTCACGGATCGATGAGAGAGCGCGGTTAAGAGCATGTAACAGCAGTTCAGATCGTATCTACGGGGACGGATTGGAGATTGTTACGGGCAGATCGGCCAAGCTTGCGATCCTGAGATCTCATCTTGCGGAGGAGTACCCGCTGAGCAGCTCCCCTAGCGCTGCCACACCGTCGCGGATCACCGCCGTGGGCGCGGCGGCGTAGCCGAGGACCAGGCCGGGTTCCCGGGGCTGCTGGCAGTGCCAGGACAGCGGCTGGACCTTCACCCCGCGCTCGAGCGCCGCGCGGGCGAGATCGACGTCGGAGAGGTGGGTGCCGGGGAAGGTGACGGTGAGGTGCAGGCCCGCGGCCGCGCCGTGGACGACCGCGGTGGGCAGGTGTTCGCGCAGTGCGGCGATCATGGCGTCGCGTCGGCGGCGGTGGCGGGTGCGGACGTGGCGGAGGGTGCGGTCCAGCTCACCGGAGTCCATGAGGTGGGCGAGGACGAGCTGCGAGATGGCGGGGCCGCCGAGGTCGGCGCGGCGACGCGCGGTCACGACGACGTCGCGGAGCCGGGGTGGCACGACGAGCCAGCCCATCCGCAGCGCCGGGGCGAGGAGCTTCGAGACGCTGCCGGTGTAGCAGACCTGCTCGGGCAGCATGCCGGCGAGCGCGGCGACCGGGGTGCGGTCGTAGCGGTGCTCGGCGTCGTAGTCGTCCTCGACGACGAGGCCGCCGCCGGCCGCCCAGGCCATGAGCTCGCGGCGGCGCCGACCGTCGAGGACGACGCCGGTGGGGAACTGGTGGGCTGGGGTGAGCAGCACGGCGGGGGCACCCAGGGCACGTAGGGCGTCGATGCGGGCGCCGCGCCCGTCGACGGGGACGGGTGGGGTGGCCAGGCCCCACGCCTGGAGCTGTTGACGAGTGCCCAGCGAGCCGGGGTCCTCGACGGCGACGGCGTCGATGCCGCGGTCGCGCAGCACCTGGGCGAGCAGGGCGAGGGCCTGGGCCACGCCGGCCACCACGACGACGTCCGCCGGATCGACCCGTATACCGCGGGTGCGGCCCAGGCGCTGGGCCACCGCGCGGCGCAGCACCGGGTGGCCGGCCGGTTCGCCGTAGCCGAGGTCGGTCGGGACCAGCGCGTCGAGGACGGCGCGTTCGGCGCGCAGCCACGCCGCCCGCGGGAAGGCCGCGAGATCGGGGACACCGGGGGTGAAGTCGACGCGTGCCGGGACGGCGCGCATCTCGTCGAAGATCGCATCGCTCGGGGCGTCCAGCGCCGGGCGGACGGGGGTGGGCGGGGCCGCCCGCGGCGGCGCGGCGGGCGCGGCGACGACCACCGTCCCGGCGCGGCCGCGGCCCTCGATGTGGCCGTCGTCGGTGAGCCGCCGGTAGGCCTCGGTGACGGTCCCGCGGGCGACGTTCAGCTCGGCGGCGAGACGGCGGGTCGGGGGGAGCCGGGTGCCGACGGGGAGCCGCCCGTCCGCGATGGCCGCGCGGAGGGCGGTGGCGAGCCACTCGGCGCGGCCACCGGGCGGAGCGGCAGCGATGTCGAGCCCGAGGAAGTCCGAGCCGGGGGCGGGGTTCAGCGTCCGTCAGCTCCTGGGTCGTTCACTCGTCGAACTCGTCGTCCCGGGCGAGGAAGCTGGCGAGCCGCTCGACCGCGTCCTCGAAGGCGGGGTTGGCGTCGACGAAGGCGCGCAGCCGGTCGGCGAGCCACTCGATCGTCACTTCCTCCTCGCCCCGCCGGGCGACCAGCTCCTCGATGCCGCGGTCGGTGAAGTACACGACCCCAGGCTAGCGAGGACGACGAACGGCACTTCCGTCAGCAGTGGTTGCTGACGGAAGTGCCGTTCGTGGGTGAAGAACTCAGTCGCGGGCGAACGCGGCCTCGATGACCTCGGCCTGCTCGACCTCGTGCACCTTCGACGACCCGACGGCCGGGGCGGCCATCCGCCGGCGCGAGACGCGCTTCATGCCGACCAGCCGCGGCAGCTTCTGCGGCAGCTCCAGGCCGAGGTACGGCCAGGCGCCCTGGTTAGCGGGCTCCTCCTGCACCCAGCGGATGTCCTCCGCGTTCGGGTACCGGTCGAGCACGGCCGCGAGCTGGCGGTCGGGCAGCGGGTAGAGCTGCTCGAGCCGCACGAGCGCCACGTCGTTGATCTGCTTCTTCTCCCGCGCCATGGCGAGCTCGTAGTAGATCTTGCCAGTGCAGAGGTTGATCTGGCGGACGTCCGACGCGGGCTTGTCCAGGTCGCGGTAGCGCGGGTCGTCGATCACCGGGCGGAACCGGCCGCCGGTGAAGTCGGGCAGCTGGCTGACCGCCTGCTTGGCCCGCAGCATCCACTTCGGCGTGAACACCACGAGCGGGCGCTGGATGCCGTCGAGCGCGTGCCGGCGCAGCAGGTGGAAGTAGTTGGCCGGCTCGGTGGGCACCGTGACGGTCATCGAGCCCTCCGCGCACAGCTGCAGGAACCGCTCGATGCGGCCGGAGCTGTGGTCCGGGCCCTGGCCCTCCAGGCCGTGCGGCAGCAGCAGCACGACGTCGGAGGTCTGGCCCCACTTCGCCTCACCGGACGAGATGAACTCGTCGATGATCGACTGGGCGCCGTTGACGAAGTCGCCGAACTGCGCCTCCCAGGCCACGAACGCGTCCGGGTTCGCCACCGAGTAGCCGTACTCGAAGCCGAGCGCGGCGAACTCCGACAGCGCCGAGTCGTAGGGCATGAACCGGCCCTGGTTCGGCGACAGGTGGCGCAGCGGGATGTACTCCTCGCCGGTCCTGCGGTCGATCAGCACCGAGTGGCGCTGGACGAACGTGCCGCGGCGGGTGTCCTGGCCGGCGATGCGGACGTCCTTGCCGTCCATGGCCAGCGAGCCCAGGGCGATCAGCTCGGCGAACGCCCAGTCGATGTTGCCCTCGCGGGAGGCCTTGTAGCGGCGCTCCAGCACCGGCCTGACCCGCTGGTGCACGGTGAAGCCCTCGGGCAGCTCCACGTGCACGTCCCCGACGCGGTGGATGACCTCCAGCGGCACCGACGTGTCCAGGTCCGGCGGGACCGACTGCTCCTGCTCCACCGACGGGCTCGGCCGCGGCGGGGTCTTCTCCAGCTCCCGGACCTCGTTGAAGACGTGCTCGAGCTGGTTGGAGAAGTCGCGCAGCGCGTGCTCGGCCTCCTCCAGCGTGATGTCGCCCCGGCCGATCAGCGACTCGGTGTAGATCTTCCGGACGCTGCGCTTCGAGTCGATGATGTCGTACATCAACGGCTGCGTCATCGAGGGGTCGTCGCCCTCGTTGTGGCCGCGGCGGCGGTAGCAGACCATGTCGATGACGACGTCGTTGTGCCAGCGCTGGCGGTACTCGACGGCCAGCTTGGCCACCCAGACGCACGCCTCGGGGTCGTCGCCGTTCACGTGGAACACCGGCGCGTCGATCATCTTCGCCACGTCGGTGCTGTACTGCGACGAGCGGGAGTGCTCGGGCGCGGTGGTGAACCCGACCTGGTTGTTCACCACGACGTGGACGGTGCCGCCGGTGCGGTAGCCGCGCAGCTTCGCCAGGTTCAGCGTCTCGGCGACCACACCCTGACCGGCGAACGCCGCGTCGCCGTGCATCATCAGCGGCAGCACGGTGAACGCGCCGTCGCCCTTGTCGATCAGGTCCTGCTTGGCCCGCACGATGCCCTCGAGGACCGGGTCGACGGCCTCCAGGTGCGACGGGTTCGACGCCAGCGACACGACGGTCTCGCCGTCGCCGAACATGCGGAAGTACTTGCCCTCCGCGCCCAGGTGGTACTTCACGTCGCCGGAGCCGTGCGCCTGGCCCGGGTCGAGGTTGCCCTCGAACTCGCGGAAGATCTGGCTGATCGGCTTGCCGACGATGTTGGCCAGCACGTTGAGCCGGCCGCGGTGCGGCATACCGATCACGACCTCGTCGAGCTCGTGCGCGGCCGCCGTGTCGAGGATGGCGTCGAGCAGCGGGATGACGGTCTCGCCGCCCTCCAGCGAGAACCGCTTCTGGCCGACGTACTTGGTCTGCAGGAAGGTCTCGAACGCCTCGGCCGCGTTGAGCTTCGACAGGATGTACTTCTGCTCGGCCGGGCTGGGCTTCTCGTGCGGGGCCTCGATCCGCTCCTGCAGCCACCGGCGCTGCTCGGGGTCGGAGATGTGCATGTACTCGACGCCGATCGTGCGGCAGTACGAGTCACGCAGCACGCCGAGGACGTCGCGCAGCTTCATCCGCTGCTTGCCGGCGAACCCGCCGACGGCGAACTCGCGGTCCAGGTCCCACAGCGTGAGGCCGTGGGAGAGGACGTCGAGGTCAGGGTGGCGCCGCTGGCGGTAGTTCAGCGGATCCGTGTCGGCCATGAGGTGGCCGCGCGTGCGGTAGGCGTCGATGAGCTCGAGCACCCGCGCGGTCTTGTCGACCGGGCCCTCCGGGATGTCGCGCACCCAGCGGACCGGCTCGTACGGGACGCGCAGCGAGCGGAAGATCTCGTCGTAGAAGCCGTCCTCGCCGAGCAGCAGCCCGTGGATGCGGCGCAGGAAGTCGCCGGACTCGGCGCCCTGGATGATCCGGTGGTCGTAGGTGGAGGTCAGTGTGATGATCTTGCTGACGCCCAGCTCGGCCAGCCGCTCGTCGCTGGCGCCCTGGAACTCGGCCGGGTACTCCATCGCGCCGACGCCGATGATCGCGCCCTGGCCGCTCATCAGGCGCGGCACCGAGTGGTTGGTGCCGAGGGTGCCCGGGTTGGTGAGGCTGATGGTGGTGCCGGCGAAGTCCTCCGCGGTCAGGTTGCCCGACCGCGCCTTGCGCACCATCTCCTCGTAGGCCGCCCAGAACTGGGCGAAGCTCATGTTCTCGCACGCCTTGATCGACACGACCACCAGCGAGCGCTGTCCGTTCTTGCCCGGCAGGTCGATGGCCAGGCCGAGGTTGACGTGCTCGGGCTGGACGACGGAGGGCTTGCCGTCGATCTCGGCGTAGTGCCGGTTCATCACCGGGAAGTCGACCAGCGCCTTGACGACCGCGTACCCGATGATGTGGGTGAAGCTGATCTTGCCGCCGCGGGTGCGCTTCAGCTGGTTGTTGATCACCACGCGGTTGTCGGCGAGCAGCTTCGCCGGGACCGCGCGCACGCTCGTGGCGGTGGGCACCGAGAGCGACGCGTTCATGTTCTTGACCACGGCGCTCGCCGCGCCGCGCAGCGGGGTCGCGGTGCCCCCGGCGTCGGCGACGGCGGGCTTGGCGGCCTGCGACGCGGCGCCCGCGGTGGGCTTGGCCGCGGTGGGCGCCGACGGCGTGGCCGGACGCGGGCGCTCGGCGGTGGGCGCGGTGGCCCGCGCCGCACCGTTACCTGCGGCAGGTCGCGTGGTCGGCGTCTCGGCGGAGGACTGCTTCGTGGTCTGTGCGGTGGACTGTGCCGTGGACGTGGTGGGCTCCGTGGTCTGGCCCGCGCCGTTGGCGGCGGGCTCGGCACCGGGCCGGTAGTCGGCGAAGAACTCGTGCCATGCGGGATCGACGGCGTCGGGGTCCTCGAGGAAACGCTGGTACATCTCCTCGACGAGCCACTCGTTGGTGCCGAACTGATCGCCGCCGAAGGTATTCGCGGTTTCGCCGCCGGCTGCCGAACCGGATGAGGTACTACTGGTGGACACGCTGAGGACCGCCTTGATCGGATCGCATCGTCATCGCCGAGGGGACTGGTCACCAGGTTAGCCCTCGCGGAAATCCGTGCCACATCCTGGACGGACCCCTCTGCTTGCGCCGACCGGGTGACGCGGCGGTGACTGCCTGACACGGTCGCTACCTGCGAAGATCCGCTGGGCCGTGGTGCGTCGCACGAGCGGACGGGCGTCCGCCGGAGCAGGTCAGGCGGGTCGCTGACCCATCTCGTCGACGGTCGCAGTGGTGACGGCCGTGGTGCTGATCACGGTCCCGGCGGGCAGGCCGAACCGCGAGTCGGCGCGCAGGGTGTCGCGCTCCCCGGCGAACTGGCCGTCCTCCGGCGAGATGAACAGCTCCGTGCGGGTGCGCCCGGCGTCGTGCACGACCGCGATGCACTCCTGCCCGTCGAGGTTGCACACGCCGTCCTGGCGGGTGACGTCGGGCAGCCCCAGCAGCGCCGCGTACAGCGCGGTCCGCAGCGGCGCCGGGACGAGCCCGGTGCGCAGCACGTTCACCGCGGCCGCGAAGGGGCCGAACCAGCTGCCCGGGTTCTCGTCGACCAGCTGCTTGCGCAGCAGCTCGGGATCGCGCGGCAGGTCGGCGAAGAACGCCGGCGTCGGTGACTGCCAGTTGCCGCGCCGCGGCGGGGCGGGCGCGCACGGCGGCTGCTCGTCCTGCTCCCCGTTGAGGTCGAACCGGCCGTGCGGGGCGACGAACCGACCGACGGGGCCGACGTCGCGCAGCTCGAACCCGTCCGCGGCGGCCTGCTCGGCTGAACCGATCAACCACTTCTGCGCGCCGGTGAGCTCGCGCTCCATCAGCCACACCCGGTCACTGCGGGCGGGGATCCACTGCCGGACCCGGTGCTCGGTCAGGTGGGTGTGCCGCCCGAACGTCCCCATCCACCACGCGTGGGTCTCGACGTACAAGTACTGGTCCGGCCGCAGCGGTCTATCGGACGCCTCGATGGCGAGGTCGGGCAACGCACGCTCCACTTCCGTGTCGGACGCAGTCCACCTCAGAGTGTGACTGGATGCGGAGCGTGGTCAACCCGGGCCCCATCGTCACCGTCAGCCAGCACGACGACGAGGAGATGCGATCAGGGACGGTGATCGGGGACGGCGATCCGGTGCCGCTTCAGGAGATCCACTCCTTGACCCGGCCCATGAGCCGGACCGGGTCTGCCGACACCGGGGTGACGTGCAGGTGGGTCACGCCCGCCTCCTGCAGCGCGGCGATCCGCTCCTTCACGTGCCCCTCCGGGCCGATGAGCGTGGCCTGGTCGATGAACTCGGCCGGCAGCGCCGCAGCGGCCTCTTCCTTCTTCCCGTCGAGGTAGAGGTCCTGCACGAGCTCGGCCTCGTCGGCGTAGCCCTGGCGGGCGAAGATCGTGTTGTAGAAGTTGCGCCCGCGCGCGCCCATGCCGCCGATGTAGAGCGCGAACATCGCGCGCGCCGCCTTGCGGGCCGGCTCGAGCATCTCCTCCTCGGTGGCGAGGATGCCTCCGCCGGTGATCTGCAGCGGGCCCAGCTCGGGTGCGCGCTTGGCCAGGCCCCTCGCCAGCACGTCGCCGAAGACGGCCTGGATCTTCTCCGGCACCAGGGTGTGCGGCAGCCAGCCGTTGGCCAGCTCGGCGGTCATCTCGACGTTCTTGTCGCCCAGCGACGCCACCCAGATCGGGATGTCGGCCCGGCGCGGGTGGTTGATCAGCTTCAGCGGCTTGCCCAAGCCCGTGCCCTGGTCGGGCGGCAGGGGGATCCGGTAGATGCCCTCGTGCTCCACCCGCTCGCGCCGCCACACCTTGCGGCAGATCTCGATGATCTCGCGGGTGCGGCCGATCGGCTTGTCGTACGGCACGCCGTGGAAGCCCTCGATCACCTGCGGGCCGGACGCGCCCAGGCCGAGGATCGCGCGCCCGCCCGAGAGCGCGTCCAGCCCGGCCGCGGTCATCGCCAGCAGCGTCGGGGTGCGGGTGTAGATGGGCAGGATGCCCGAGGCGATCTGGACCCGCTCGGTCTTCGCGGCCAGGTAGCCCATGAGCGTGACCGCGTCGAAGCTGTACGCCTCGGGTACCCAGACGACGTCCAGCCCGGCCTTCTCCCACTCGATCACCGCGTCCGCGTTGCGGATCGGGTCGTCGCCGTACTGGAGGATCGTCGAGAGGAGCATGTNATGTCTCTAGCCGGAAGTTACCGGTGAGTCAACCCGGGTACGCGGGGGTACGTGCAGACGTTCCTGCCCCATCCCGACTTCGCCGCCAGCGCGGCCGTGCTCGACCGGCGGCGGCTGGGCAAGCAGCGCGTCGAGGCGCTGCAGATCCTGCGGGCGCTGACCTGGCCCGGATACGGCTGGCAGCACCACCCGGCGGTGGCGATGTGGCGCGGCCACCCCGAGGCCGTCGCCGCGTACGGGCTGGCGATGTGCGCCGAGTGGACCGCCCGCGGCGGGGCCGACACCTGCGCCGCGACGATCACCACCGATCTCGCGGCCGCCGGGTACGGCCCGCCGCGCACCCAGGCCGAGCTCGCCGTGGCCGGGCTCCTGCCGGGCTGGCTCGGCGACGAGCGCGTGCACCGCAGCCACCGGGAGGCGCTGGTGCTGAAGGACCCCGAGCACTACGGTCCGCTGTTCCCGGACGTCGTGGGCCCGGGCGCCGGCTACCACTGGCCGCGCTGACCGCAGGGATCACACCGGGGTCGGGTGTGGACCCTCCCGCGGCGGGGTACCCGGCAGAGGACGGGCAGCGGGAGGACGGGCCGGATGGACAGGATCGACAGCACGCACGGCAGCCCCGACGGGGGCGCGCGCGGCGACGTGACCAGCACGAACGCGCCGGCCGCCACGCGGTGGCTGCCGGCGGGCTGGGACGCCGCTGCCGCCCTCGGGGCGATCGTCGCGCTCATGCTCGGCCCGATCCCGACGATCGCGTTCGGGGTGGCCTGCGGGCTCGTCCTGCTCAGCGTGCGCAGCCGCCGAACCCGCTGACCCCGCGCCAGCGCGGTCCGGGGGGTGGTGGCAGCACCACTCCGGCTCCACCTGGAGCCATCGTGTTCAGCGCGCGCCGTGCTCGACGAGACTTCCTCCAGGACACCCGACCTTGGAGTGAACGATGAGCGTCGACCGCGCGTTCCCGGGCAGCATGGACCCGACCGTGGCGCACCCGCAGAACGCCCCGTACGGGCCGGGGCCCCACCGCTACGAGCCGCCGGCCGGCCTCGGTGGGTACGCCGGTCCGCCCGGGGCGATGCCGCCGCCGGTCCCGGCTCCTCCCGGTGGTGGTGGGGGTCGCCGCACCGGGCTGATCGTCGCGATCGTGATCGCGTCCGTGCTCGGCCTGCTCGTGGTCGGCGCCGGCGCCTGGCTGCTGCTGGCCCCGCGCCACATCGACCCCGACACGGTCGCCAGGGAGATCACCCGCATCACGCAGGAGACCGACGACGCGACCCCGACGAACATCCAGTGCCCGTCGGACGTGCCGTTCGAGAAGGGCCGCACCTTCACCTGCACGGCGACCCTGAAGGGCATCGAGGTCACCTACACGATCACGCAGAACGACGACGACGGGAACGTCACGATCAACTACCGGCGCCCGGTGCTCGACCCGGTGTCGCTGCAGAAGGAGATCGCCCGCGTCACCGTGAACGAGGTCGCCGTCGAGCCGACGAACATCCAGTGCCCGGCCGACGTCCCGTTCGAGAAGGGCGCCGCGTTCACCTGCACGGCCACCCTGCAGGGGCAGCCGATCAACTACACGATCACGCAGACCGACGGTGAGGGCGGGCTCAACATCGCCCACGACCGCGTGCTGCTGGTCAAGGAGGTCTCCGACGAGCTGGCCGCCCAGCTGACCCGCGACGTCGGCGAGGAGATCGTGGCGGTCTGCGGCGCCGACGGGCAGACGGTGATCGTCAACGCCCCCGGCCAGCCGATCCGCTGCGGCGCGGCGAACGCGGCCAACCCGGCTCGCAACGCGCCGGTCCTGGTGACCGTCGACCAGAACGGCATGCTCAGCTACCAGGTGCAGTGACCCCGCACCGATTCCATCCGGCGCAGGTCCCGATCACGGGGCCTGCGCCGTCGCCGTGCACATCGCCGTGTATGTCTGATCCGTGCCTGATGCCAGCCTGAGTGCCCGGTAACGTGTCCCGCTTGTTGCCCGAGCACACATCGATGCCCCGCCCGCCCGCAGCCGCCCCACCTGCGCTGGAGGTCCACGGCCTGCGCAAGACCTACGACGCCCGCTCGGCCCCGGTGCGCGCGCTGCGCGGCGTCGACCTGGTCGTGGGCACGGGTGAGTTCGTGGCGCTGACCGGGCCGTCGGGCAGTGGGAAGTCGACGCTGCTGCACCTGGTCGCTGGGCTGGAGACGGCGGACGAGGGCACGATCGCGCTCGCCGGCACCACCCTCGACGGGCTGTCCTCCGCCCGGCTGGCCCGGATGCGCCGCCGGCACATCGGGCTGGTCTTCCAGTTCTTCAACCTCATCGACCACATGACGGCCCTGGAGAACGTCGCCCTGCCGGCGCTGGTCGCGGGCGCATCCCCCGCGGCGGCGACCGAGCGGGCCCGGGAGCTGCTCGATCGGCTCGGCCTGCTCGACAAGTCCGGCGAGCTGCCCGCGACGCTCTCCGGTGGGCAGCGTCAGCGGGTCGCGATCGCGCGGGCCCTGGTCAACCGGCCCACGCTGCTGCTCGCCGACGAGCCGACCGGCGCGCTGGACTCGGCGGGCACCGCCGACGTCCTGGACGTGCTGGCGCGGATCAACGCGGCCGGGCAGACGATCCTCGTCGTCACCCACAGCGCCGAGGTCGCCGCGGCCGCGGGTCGGCGGGTGCAGCTGCGCGACGGCCGCATCGTCGACGAGGAAGCCGAGGCCCTCACCGCAGCGGGGCCGGCGTGACCCGCACGGCCCGCCGCACGCTGCTGCTCGCCGGCGTGGTCGTGGCCGCGGCGATCGGCTCGGTCGCGCTCGCCGCGGCCCCGCTGGGCGCCGGCCCGCCCTGGACGGTGGTGCTGCCGCTGTGCGCGCTGCCGATCGTGCTGGCCGTCGCCGCCGGGTACAGCGTCCCCGCCTGCCGGGCCAGCACGACGATCCTGGTCGCCGCCGCCGACTTCGCGGGGATCGCACTCGCCGTCGACATCGGGCTGCTGCTGGTCTTGCTGCTGTTCGGCCGCATCCCGACCGGGGTGCAGATCGACCTGGTCAACGCGGCCCTGGTCGGCCTGCTGTTCGTCGCGACGATCGCCGGGCCGCTCGGCCGGCGCGCCGCCCGCTCCGCCCGCGCGCTGGTGGCGGGCGTCCGGCGCACCCCCGACGAGCTGCTCGCCGACTTCGGCGACCGCTCCGCCGACGGCATCCCGGCGGCCGAGCTGCTGCGCCAGCTCGCGGAGTCGCTGCGCCGCGACCTGAACGCGTCCGTGGTGCGGCTGTGGTGGACCGACGACGAGGCCGCGGGGGTGCTGGACCAGCAGGTCGTGGTGCCCGCGACCGCACCGCGCAGCGTCGACCGGCTCGACGACACCGACCTGCGCGTGCTGTCCCGGGCCGGGGTGGCCGGGAACGGCTGGCTGCGGGCCTGGCTGCCGAAGATGCTGCCCGACGTGCCGCAGCCGCAGGCGCCGCAGCTGCGCATCGCCCCCGCCGTGTACGGCGGGCGGGTCCTCGGGTTGATCGAGGTCGAGCGGGCGGCCGACACCGGCGCGTTCAGCGCGGTCGAGGAGCGGGCGCTCGGCGAGGTCGCCCGGCGACTGGGCATCGTGCTGCGCAACCGCGCCCTCGACGCCGCGCTCAAGGCCACGCTGGAGGACCTGCGACGCAGCAACGCCGCCCTGCAGGCCTCCCGGACCCGGCTGGTCACCACCGCCGACGCGGAGCGCCGCCGCATCGAGCGCGACCTGCACGACGGCGCGCAGCAGCACCTCGTCGCGCTCGCCGTGGGCCTGAAGCTGCTGCGCGACTCCACCGAGGGCACCCCGGGCGCCGACACCGAGCTGCTCGACGAGCTCGACGAGGGCGTGCGCGAAGCGATCGCGGCGCTGCGCGATCTCGCCCACGGCATCTACCCGCCGCTGCTGCGCGACGCGGGTGTGGTCGAGGCGCTGCGGGCCGCGGCCAAGCGGACCCCGCTCGACGTGACGGTCACCGCGGGTGAGCTGGGCGATCTGAGCGAACCGGTGCGCGCCGCCGTCTACTTCTGCTGCGTGGAGGCGCTGCAGAACGCGGCCAAGCACGCGCCCGGCTCGACCGTGACGATCCAGCTGGAGCTCGAGCCGGGCCCGCGGCTGACGTTCTGCGTCGCCGACGACGGGCCGGGCTTCGACGCCGCCGGCCGCACCGGGCACGGCCTGCAGAACATGTCCGACCGCGTCGGCGCGCTCGGCGGCGAGCTGGAGATCCGCTCCGCGCCCGGCCGGGGCACCTCGGTCATCGGGACCGTGCCGTTGTCCACGCCCGCACCGGTGACCCGGTGACCGCTCCGGACGCCTTCGGCTGGCCCGCCGTGCGGGCGGTCGCGCGGGCCGAGCGCCGCCGCGGCCGCGGGCTGCTGCTCATCGCGTTCCTCGCCGGGATCGTCGGCGCGGTCGTAGCCGGCTCCGTGGTGCTCGCTGAGCGCACCGCCACCGCTTACCCGCGGCTGGTCGAGGCGGCCGGGCTGGACGACGCCCGCGTGCTGGTGCCCGCCGACCAGGCCGGGCTGGCGGAGGCCGTCCCGCGGCTGCCCGGTGTCGAGCAGGCCTGGACCACGAGCAGCTGGGTGGCGCGCATGGCGCGGCCCGCGCTCACCTACGTCACGCTCGGGGCGGGCGCCGACCGCCCCGGCGACCTCGTGCGCCCGGTCGTCGTCACCGGGCGGGCCCCGCAGGCCGTCGACGAGGTGCTGGTCAGCGAGCCGGTGGCGGAGCGGTACGGGATCGCGATCGGCGACGAGCTGCGGCTGGAGCTGCTCACGCTGCCGCAGATCGCCCGCTTCGACGTCGGGTTCGGCACCCCCGACGGGCCCGCGGTCACCCTGCGCGTGGTCGGCGTGGGCCGGATGCCGGCGTGGGACGGCGCGCTCTCGCACCTGTGGGCGTCCGAGGAGTTCGCCCGCACCTACGCCGGCACGGCGTCGGCGTACGCGATCTTCGTGCGCACCGCGGGACCGGCCGGGGCGCAGCGGTTCGCCGAGGCCTACTCGGCCGCGGCCGCGGCCGCACCGCGATCCATCGCCGCGCGGTACATGCCGGCCGGCGTGCAGCTGCCCACCAGCGAGCTCGATCCCACCGTGCAGGCCGCCGAGGTGGCGATCGTGCTGGGGCTGGCGGCGTTCGCGCTGGTCGTCGCCGCCGCGGGCGGGTTCGTCGTGAGCCAGGGCCTGCTGCGCCACCACGCGGCCGGCCGGTCGGCGCAGCAGATCGAGCACGCCCTCGGCATGACGATGACCGAACGCGTCACCGCGCGCGTGCTCACCGCGGCGCCCGCTGCGCTGCTCGTCCTGGCCCTCACCCTGGCCGGCGGGATCGCGGCCGGGGCGCTGGCGCCGCTGGGCAGCCAGGCCCGCTTCGAGCCCACCCCGGGGTTCCGCGTGGCGTGGCCGGTGCTGGGGATCGTCGGCCCGGTGATCGCGCTGCTGTTCCTCGGCGGCGTGGCCGTGGCCGCGGCGGTCGCCCGGCACACCGGTAGCCGCGTGCCGCCGGTGCGCAGACCGTTCCCGATGGCCTGGGCGCGGCGCTGGCCCGCGCTGCTGGTCGGTATCCGCATGGCGCTCGGCGCCCGGCCCGCCGTGCTGACCGTCGCCGGCTCGGCCGCCGCGATCGCCGGGGTCGTGGCCGCGGCGGTGTTCGGGGCGAGCCTGGAGCGGGTGGTGACCGATCCGGCACGGTTCGGTGAGATCGCCGACTTCTCCGTGGCCGACGCGCGACTGATCGACATCGAGCGGCTCGCCGCCGATCCGCGCACCACCGCCGTCACCGTCATCCGCTCCTCGACGGTGCAGCTGACCGGCGGACGCACGGTCCCCGCCGTGGTCGCGTTCTCCTACAAGGGGCCGGTCGAGGTCACGGTGACCAGCGGCCGGCTGCCGATCCGCCTCGGGGAGATCGCGATCGGGCCGCGGATCGCGGCTGCGGAGGGCGTCCGGATCGGCGACACGATCTCGGTGGACCGGCCCGGCGGGGGCGTCGACTCGCTCACGGTCACCGGCATCGTCGTACCGCCGCGCGCCGACACCCGCTTCCGGCTCGGCGACGGCGTCGTGCTCGCGGGGGAGCAGGCTGCCCTCGTCACGTCCGGGCCCGCGCTGTTCTCCGCCGAGGTCACGACGCTGCCCGGCGAGCGCGAGGAGCTGATGGGCGAGTTGAGCACCCGGCTGGAGATCGAGCCGCGCCTGGTGCCGGCCGAGATCCGGGTGCTCGCCGACCTGCGGTCGCTCCCGGAGGCACTCGCCGCCGCGCTCGGCGTGCTCGTCCTGGCCGCGGTCGTGTACGAGCTGACCGCCGCGCGCCGCCGGTACGCCCGGGAGCTCGGGGTGCTCGCGGCCGTCGGGGAGACACTGGGCCAGGTGCACGCGACGCTCGCCGTCATCGCGCTGGTCAGCGTGGGCCCGGCGCTCGCGATCGGGGTGCCTTTGGGGATCGGGGTGGCGCGGGTGCTGTGGTGGCAGGTCGCGACCGCGAGCGGGGTCGGCGCGGAGCTGGCGGTGCCCGCGGTGGTGCCGGCCGTGGTGCCGCTGGTGCTGCTCGTGGCGCTCGTGGCGGCGGTGGGCCCGCTGGTGCGCGGAACCGGCGTCGTCCGGGCGCTGCGGACGAGCTGAGCGCTAGCCGGAGGTGGCGCCGGCGCAGCCGCGCGGGCGCAGCCGCTCCCACAGCTCGTGCAGGGCGGCCGGGCGCAGCTCCTCCTTGTGCAGGTACGCGGCGACGCCCGGGCTGTCCAGGGGGAACGGGAGATCGTCGCGACGGTACGTCGAGCAGAGCACCACGACGGCGGCCGGGGCGACGTCGGCCATCCGGGAGGCGGCCTCGATCCCGCTGATCCCGGGCAGCTGGACGTCCATCAGCACCAGGTCGGGCTGCAGGTCCGGCGCGGCAGCGAGCGCGTCCTCGCCGGTCTCGGCCTGGCCGACGAGCTCGAACCCCGGGGTGCGGGCCGCGACCCGGGCCGCGGCCATCCGGAACGGCCGCTGATCGTCCACGACCATCAGCCGCACCGTCGTCCCCCCGGTCATGACCTCCAGTGTGACCGGCGGACCGGGGGTACGTCAGGAGGACCTCCTGGTGGATCGAGGGTGTAGCTGGCACCACCCCCGATCGGGTGCGCGCAGGTCAGCGCCGGTTCTGCAGGTAGACGAGGACCGCGCTGACCCGCCGGTTGAGATCCTTCTCCTCGGACAGGCCGAGCTTGGAGAAGATCGAGTTGGTGTGCTTCTCCACCGCCCGCTCGGACAGCACCAGCGATGCCGCGATGGCCGCGTTCGACTTGCCCTGCGCCATCTCGGCCAGCACCTCGGTCTCCCGCGGGGTGAGCGCGTCCAGTTCCGACGGCTGCTGACGGTTGGCGGCGACCAGGCCCTCGATGACGGTCGGGTCGATGACCGAGCCGCCGGCAGCCACCCGCCGGATCGCGTCGACGAGCTCGTCGCCGTCGGCCACCCGCTCCTTGAGCAGGTAGCCGCGCCGCGCCGTCCCGTCCGAGAGCAGGGTGAGCGCGTAGTCGGCCTCGGCGTACTGGGACAGCAGCAGCACCCCGACCTCGGGGCGCTCGGCGCGCAACCGGGCGGCCACCGCGATGCCCTCGTCGGAGTTCGAGGGGGGCATGCGGATGTCGGTGACCACCACGTCGGGGGAGTGCTCCTCGATGAGCTTCTCCAGACCGGGCAGATCCGATGCCGAGCCGAGCAGGGTGATGTCGTCGGCCGCGCCGATGAGGCGGACGAGTCCGTGGCGCAGCAGGGCGTTGTCCTCGGCGAGGACGACTCCGATGGTCACCCGCACACATTAGTTGCTCACACACATTTGTTGACCGTGCACGGGCCCGGTTGTTTCCGCACCGCCCATGGGTGTGCTGGCACCACCCCCGGCTCGCCAGGTGACACCGTCGTGGCGCAGGGATGAGAACGGGCAGAGTTGTCGTTGTCAGGACGACGGATACCTCCCGGTCCGGCTGGGGAGCACGGAGCGGGAGTGAACGGGCAGCGGCCTCGAGGGGTGTGCCGCTGACCGCTGTCGGGGGCGGAGCGGGCCGGATCCGCGGGGGCGATCCGGCCCGCTCCGAGGCGCGTCCTCCACCTTCTGCGGTCAGGTAGCCCGAACGGGTGAGTCAGGCGGCCGATCGCGGGCACTAGCCTGCCTGCCCATGCACGTCGTCACCATCTCGGCCAGCTTCGGGGCCGGCGGATCGATCGTGGGTCCCGCGGTCGCCGAGCGACTCGGGGTCCCGTTCCTCGACCGCGCGATCCCGGCCTCGGTCGCGGCCGAGCTGGGTATCCCGCTCGAGGAGGCCCTCGCCAACGACGAGCAGGTGCAGAGCAGGTTCTCGCGGTGGCTCACCGCGGCGGCGCCGCTGTCGATCGAGTGGATGGCCGGCTGCGAGCTGCCGCCGGTGGTGGCGCCGGAGCAGATCGTCGAGGGAACGGTGAAGGCGATCCGGCGGATGGCCGCCTCCGGCGGGGTCGTGCTCGGCCGAGCCGGGGCGATCGTGCTGCGCGACCACCCCGGTGCGCTGCACGTGCGGCTCGACGGCGACCGCGAGCGGCGGATCCGCCAGGCGGTCGAGCTGAAGGGCATGTCGGAGGAGGAGGCGCGGGCCGCGCAGCCGCGCAACGACGCCGCCCGCACGGCGTACGTGCGGCACTTCCACCGCGCCGATCCGGCCCTGCCCTGCCACTACGACATGGTCCTGGACAGCACCCGCCTGCCGATCCCGGTGTGCGTCGAGCTGATCGTCACCGCGGCGCGGGCGACGGCCGTGCACGGTGTCGCCACGGCGAACGGGGCGAGCTGAGCCCCGACCCGCGGTTCGGGCCGGGGCTCAGCCGGATCAGGCGACGCGGCCGACGGTCGCGACGGTGTCCGCGTGGTCGGCGGGCACCACCGCGGAGTACAGCGCCGTCCAGCACGAAGGGCAGCAGTACTGGCGGAACACCACGGGCACGTCGACGTAGTCGGCTGCATCGGCGATGATCTGCGGCCCCGCTTCGGTGGGCGGGCCCTCGTGGTGGGCGACGGTGATCCGCGCGGCGTCGCCGAGTACCTCGCCGCAGTGCCGGCACGCGATGCCGCCGTCGCCGGGCAGCTCGACGAGGTTGTCGTCGATGCGCCGGCCCGCGGACACGTCGGCCCGGCCGCGGGTCGTCCCCTCCACGTGCGAGCGTTCCCGCCGCTGCCCGCGCAGCCGCTCGCGTTCGGCCGCCGTCGCGGCTTCGTCGACCACACCGTCGGTGACGACGACCCCGTAGACCGATCGGGCCGCCGCCTCGGTGATCTTCTCCTCGGCCAGGTCACGAGCGACGGCTCCGGGATCGCGGGTGAGCGGGTCGCCGTAGCCACCGCCGCCCTGCCAGGTCATCGCGAACACCTCGCCAGGGGCCAGGTAGGAGGTCGCGTAGTTCTGGCCGGGCTCCAGGGTGTCGCTGATCTCCTCCAGCGACGTGGGCAGCTTCCCGGCCGCGAACAGCTCCGCGATCCGGCTCTGCCGCGCCACGACGTCCAGGCCGCTGTTGCCCGGGTAGCCGCCGGACAGGCCCGCGTTCTGCGCCACCGCCTTGCCCGCCGACGCCAGCACCAGCCCCATCGGGATCGAGGTGCCGTGCGGGGTGATCGCGAGCGATGCACCGAGCCCGCCGCGGTGCCGGCCGGGACCGCCCGAGTCGGGCACCTCGCGCCGCCACAGCGTCAGCACCGGGTAGAGGAACTCGGTCATCTCGACGTCGGGCACCCGGCCCATCGGGATGCAGAACAGCCCGCCGGTGTCGATGCCGTCGGCGTGCGGGCGTGCGCCGTACCCGCCCGCCATCGGCTCCATGATGATCGACAGGAACGGGGCGGGCACCTCGCCGCGTTCGTCGAGGCCGGCGATGACCGCGGTGTCCCACGTTCCGCAGCAGGTGGCCTGCACGTTCTTGCCCAGCTCCAGGTCGCGGTCGAGCATCTGCGACAGGCACTCGGCGATCAGGCTGCCGGTCAGCCACGCCGGCCCGATCGGACCGCGGCTCACCGCCGCCGGGAACGTGGCGTTGTTGAGCGTGCCCTCCTCGGTGACGAGGTCGAAGCAGCGCATCAGCCCGCCCGCCGACCACGGGATGTCGTTGGCCAGGATGGGCAGCAGCGCGAGCATCACCCCGCCGCGCATACCGGCGTAGGTGCAGTTGATGACGCCGGCCTGGGGGTCGGTGCCGGTGAAGTCGAAGGTGAGGTGGTCGCCGCGCTTGATCGTGGTGACCGTGATCTTGTGCAGGCCGCGGTCGCCCTCGTGGCTCTGGTCCTGGTAGCCGGTGGCCGACCACGATCCGTCGGGCAGCGCGCGCAGCTTGGTCCGCAGCCGCGCCTCGGCGTCGTTCATCATCCGCTTCATCACGGCCTTGACGGTGTCGGCGCCGTACTGCTCGATCAGCGCGTGCAGCCGCTCCGCGCCGACGTTGTTGGCGCCGATCTTGGCCCGCAGGTCGAGCCCGATCAGCATCGGCACGCGCGAGCGGCGCACCCACAGGTCGGCGACGTCGCGCTGCAGCACCCCACCCCGCACCACCTTCACCGGCGGGGTGGGCAGCGACTCGGAGAAGACGTCCTGGGCAGCAGGGGAGAACGAGCCGAGACCGACGCCGCCCAGGTCGGGCTGGTGGGCGATCGCGCTGGTCCAGGCGAACAGCTTCCCGTCGTGGAAGACGGGCTGGTAGACGATCACGTCGTTCTGGTGCAGCCCGCCGCCCACCCACGGGTCGTTGCACAGGAACATGTCGCCCGGCTCGATGCCCGGGTTCGTCGAGCGGTGCCTGAGCGTCCAGTAGATCGCCAGGTCGACCGCGCCGACGAGCATCGTGTTGTACAGCCCGACCTGCACCTCCTGGCCGAGCTCGTCGGAGATCGCGAAGTCGAAGTCGTTCGCGTCGGTGACGATGGGGGAGCCGGACATGCGCTTGAGCGCCTCGCCCATCTCGTCGGTCACCGACCACAGCCGGTGGCGCACCACCTCGTAGGTGAGCGGGTCGAGCGCGTCGACCTGCTCCTGGGTCACGGTGTGCACGGGCAGCGACGGGGGCAGCGTGCGGGCCAGCTCGTCCGGGTCGACGGGGCGGCTGGAGAAGACCTCCGAGCCGGGGATCGGCATGGTCATCGTGCGCTCCCGGTGACGATGGTGAGGTTGCCCAGGTGGTCGACGGTGCCGGTGCTGCCGGCGGGGATCACCACGGTGGTCGTGGGGACCTCGACGATCGCGGGCCCGGCCAGCACATGCCCGGCGCGCAGCTCGCGGTAGTCGTAGACCGGGGTGTCGACGTAGCCGGTGGCGGCGTCCAGGCAGACCGGCCGGGTCGTGGCGGGGACGGCGGCGCCGGTCGCGGCCGGCACCTCGGGCAGCGCGGGGCTGAAGGGCAGCACCCCGATGCCGCGGACCCGGAACGTGATCGCCTGGATGCCGGCTTCGCGGAAGCCGGTGCCCTCGCCGAACATCTGGGCGTAGCGGCGTTCGAACGCGGCGGCCGCCGCCTCGATCGCGGCGGCGTCGAGCGGTCCGTTCGCCACCGGGGCGGTGACCTCGGCGAGCTGCATCGTGTACCGCATGTCGATCTCGCGGTGCAGCTCGACCGCTTCGAACGTCAGGCCCTGGCGGGCGAGGCCGTCGCGGACCCGCTCCTCCAGCTCGGCGAAGGTGCGCTCGGCCCGCGCGGGATCGAACGGCACGAACGTCGGATCGGACAGCTCCGCGGCCAGCACGATGTCCGACGAAGCCAGCCCGAACGCGGAGAACGCGCTCGCCACCGGCCCCAGCGGCACGACGACCTCGGAGCAGCCGACCTCGGCTGCGTAGCGCGCGCAGTGGGCCGGACCGGCCCCGCCGAACGCGTACACGACGAAGTCGCGCGGATCGTGCCCGGCCTCGACGACCGTCTTGCGCAGCAGGTCGCCGGTCTGCGCGTTCTGCACCGCGTAGATGGCCGCGGCTGCCTCCTCGACGGTGAGGCCGAGCGGTTTGGCGATCTGGGCCTCGATGGCCTGGCGGGCCAGGTCGAGCGAGAGCGGCTTGCGCCCGCCGAGCAGGCCGCGCTCGGGGAGGATGCCGAGCACGAGGTTGGCGTCGGTGTTGGTCGGCTCGGTGCCGCCGTTGCCGTAGCAGGCGGGGCCGGGCACCGCCTGCGCGCTGCGCGGGCCGATCCGCAGGTTGCCGCCGGGATCGAGCCACGCGATCGCGCCGCCGCCGGAGCCGATCGCGTCGACGCGCAGCGTGGGCACGTTGATCGGGTGGTGGTTGATCACCGTGGTGGTCTCGCGGACCGGTTCGCCGTCCACGATCAGACCGGCGAGGAACGTGGTGCCGCCGACGTCGGTGGAGATGATGTTGCGGTGGCCGAGCTGGCGGCCGAGGGCGACGGAGCCGACCACGCCGCCGGTGAGCACCGAGCCGACGGTGGTGATCGCGGTGGCCGGCGCCTCCCGCGCGGCCACGGCGCCGCCGTTGGACTGCATGACCAGGAGCGGCCCGGCCAGGCCGTTCTCCCGCAGCGTCGACTCCAGGTTGCCGAGGTAGTCGCGCAGGCCCGGCCCGATCTGCGTGCTCATGATCGTGGTGGCGTTGCGGGCGAACTCGCGGATACGCGGGCTGACCTCGCTGGACAGGGCGACGAAGACGTCCGGGTCGGCCTCGTGGATCAGCTCCCGCAGCCGCTGCTCGTGCGCCGGGTTGCGGAACGACCACAGCAGCGACACCGCGATCGCGCGCACGCCCTCGCCGAGCAGGGTGCGGATGGCCGCGCGGGCGGCGTCCTCGTCGAGCGGGACGATCACGTTGCCGTCGCGGTCGATCCGCTCGGTGACCTCCAGCGCGCGTCGCTTGGGCAGCAGGGTGTGCTGCTTGGACTGGCCGAGGACGTTCTGCAGCTCGTGCGGCGACCGACCGAGGTAGCGGCCCTCGACGTTCATGATGAAGATCGAGTCCCGGTGGCCCTGGGTGGTCAGGAACCCGACCGGCGGCACGTTTCCCATGACCAGGGCGTTCAGCGAGGAGGTCGTGCCGTGGGCGATGTGGTGGGTCTCCGCGAGCATCTGCGGGAGCGGCTTGTCCAGCTGCTCGGCGAGCAGCTGCAGGACGTCCAGCACGCCGCGGGAGTAGTCGGGCGGGGTCGACGGTGACTTCGCCGCGAGGACGGTGCCCGCGTCGTCGTCGAGAACGGCATCGGTGAACGTCCCGCCCACGTCCACACCGATGACATAGGCCATTGCCAACGCTCCTTCGCGTCGCGGCGGTCTGACGGATGCGTAGAGTATTCAACATGTGCGATAGTGGTCAAGCTGCTGTCGTCGACGAGGGAGGACGCGAATGCGGGTGCGCAGGGTCGCGGTGCTGGGCGGTGGGCCCGGCGGGCTCTACGCCGCGCGGCTGCTCAAGCTGACCGATCCGGCGTGCGAGGTCACCGTGCACGAGCAGGGCGACCCGGACAGCACGTTCGGGTTCGGGGTGGGCCTGGCCGCCGGCACCCAGCGCAAGCTCGCGGCCGCCGATCCCGACAGCCTGCGCGACGTGCTCGCCGCCGGCCGCCGCCACGACATGCGGATGACCGGCAGCGACGGCTCCGCGGCCGACGTCGTGCGGGTGCGCAACGACCGGCTGATCGGCATCGCCCGCACCGAGCTGCTCGCCATCCTGCAGCGGCACGCGGAGAAGGCCGGGGTGGCGCTGGAGTTCGGCGCCCGCCGCAGCGCCGACGAGCTCGACGCCGACCTGGTGATCGCCGCGGACGGGGTGTCCAGCGCCACCCGGGAGAACGGGCCGTTCGGCGGCCGGGTCACCACCGGGCGCGGGCTGTACCTGTGGGCCGGCACCGAGTTCGCGCTCCCCGACGCGCTGTTCGCACCGGTCACCACCGAGCACGGGGTGCTCGTGACGCACGCCTACCCGTACTCGGCCGAGCGCAGCACGTTCCTCGTCGAGACCGACGAGACCACCTGGCGGCGCGCCGGGTTCGCCGAGATCGACGTGGCGCCGGACGCGTCCGACGAGGTGTCGCTGCGCTACCTGGAACGGGCGTTCGCCGAGCAGCTGGGCGGGCGGCGGCTGATCGGCAACCGCACCCGCTGGCTGCGCTTCCGCACGGTCACCTGCGAGCGCTGGTCCGCCGGGCGCACCGTGCTGCTCGGCGACGCCGCGCACACTGCGCACTACTCGATCGGCTCCGGCACCAAACTGGCGATGGAGGATGCGATCGCGCTGGTCGACGCGCTGCGGACGGCGCCGGACCGCGCCTCGGCGTTCGCCGAGTACGAGCGCGTGCGCCGCCCGGCCGTCGAGCGGCTGCAGGAGCTGGCGCGGCGCAGCGCGCTGTGGTGGGAATCGTTCCCGCTGCGGCGGCACCTGCCGGCCGCGCAGCTGATGGTGGCGTACATGTCGCGGGCCGGGAACGTGCCGCTGCCGCGGTTCGCCGGCACCAGCCCCGACGTCGTGCGGGCCGCGCTGCGCACGTACGCCGGTGAACCCGGACCGGCCGATCCCGCCGCCGTCACCGAATGGGTGCTCGCCCGGCAGCGCGCGGCGTTCCCCGCCGAACCCGTCCACGTCGACCTGCGTGATCCGTGGGGGCCCGACGGTGACGCCGTGCTCGCCGGGGTCGGCGGGCGGGCCGTGCGGCTCACCGGGCCCGCCGAGCGCGGGGCGGTGCTGACCCGGCTCGACCTCGGCGAGCGGCTGCGGATCGAGACCGGGTCGCTCGTCGAGGTGGAGGCGCCCGCCGCACTGCGCGACGATCTCGCGGCGGGCCTGGTCAGCGGTCGCTGCGACCGCGTGCTGCTCAGCGAGGAGGAGGCATGACGAAGGACGCGCGACTCGTCGGGTACCCGCCCGGGCTCGTCGCCGAGTACCGCCGGGCCGGGCTGTGGGGTACCCGCACGATCGCCGACGAGTTCCACGCCGTCGCGCGCGCCCACCCCGACCGGCCCGCGGTGATCGCCCTGGACGGCCGGCTCACCTACCGCGAGCTCGACGAGCGGACCGACCGGCTCGCCGCCGCGCTCGCCGCGCGCGGGCTCGCCCCCGGCGATCCGGTGCTGTTCCAGGTGACCAACCGGCTCGCCACCGTCGTCGCCTGGTACGGCGTGCTCAAGGCGGGCCTGGTGCCGGTGTGCACGCTGGCCGCGCACCGCGGGCACGAGATCGGCGAGATCAGCCGGCGGGTCGGCGCCGTCGGGCACCTCGTGGAGCAGGATCTCGTCGAGTTCGCCCGGGAGCAGCGCGCGGGCCACCCGACCCTGTGCGAGCTGTTCGTCCTCGACGAGCTGGCCGAACTCGAGCACGGCGTCGATCCAGCGGTCGCGCGGCGGACCGTCGACGCGATCCAGGCCGACCTCGATCCCGACGGGATCGCGGTGTTCCAGCTCTCCGGCGGCACCACCGGTGTGCCGAAGGTGATCCCGCGGCTGCACGCGGAGTACTGGTACAACGCGGCCGAGTACGCACGCTCGTGGGGCTGGACGCCCCAGACCCGCGTCGCGCACCTGATCCCGATCATCCACAACGCCGGGATCGTCTGCGCCGTGCACGCGCCGCACAGCGCGGGTGCCTGCCTGGTGCTGGGCACCGCCGACCTGGACGTCTCGCTGCCGCTGCTGGCCAGGGAACGGGCGACGCACGTCCTGCTCGGGCACGGCCACTTCCGCGCGATCGCCCATCCCGCGTTCGACGCTGCCGCTGAATCGATCGACCAGGTCGTGCTGTCCGGGGCGAAAGTGCCGCCGGAGCTGTTCGCCGACCTGGAGCGGCGCGGTGTCTGGTCGGGGCAGCTGTTCGGCATGGGGGAGGGGATGTTCCTCACCACCCGCCCCGGCGCGCCGCGCCTCGCCCGCGCCACCACGGTGGGCACCCCGCTGTCGTCCCACGACGAGATCCGCATCCTCGAACCGGGCACCGAGGACGAGGTGCCCGACGGCGAGGTGGGTGAGCTGGTCTGCCGCGGCCCGTACACGCTGCGCGGCTACTTCGACGCGCCGGAGCACAACGCGCGGGCGTTCACCAGCGACGGCTTCTACCGCACCGGCGACCTGGCCGCGATCCGGCTGATCGACGGCGAGCGGCACGTCTCGATCGAGGGCCGCATCAAGGACCTGATCAACCGCGGCGGAGAGAAGATCAACGCCGAGGAGGTGGAGCAGCTGCTGCTGCGGCATCCCCGCGTCCGGGGTGCGGCCGCGGTACCGATGCCGGATCCGCGGCTGGGTGAGCGCACCTGCGCCTACCTCGTCGTCGACGGGCCGCAGCTCACCCTGTCCGAAGTGCAGGAGCACTTCGCCGCGTTGGGCGTGGCGAAGTTCAAGTGGCCCGAGCGGCTCGAGCACGTGCCCGAGATCCCGCGCACCCCCGTCGGGAAGACCGACAAGAAGCGGCTCGCCGCCGACATCGCCGACAAGGTGGAGCAGGAGCGGCTGCAGCGGGCCGGTGCCTGCTGACGCGCGCCGGGCCGGTGGCGGGCGGCGGCCTACCATCGGCGGCATGAGCAGCGCTGATGCCCGCGGCCGGTCGAGCACCGCGCGCCGGGAACTGGTGGAGAACGAGCTCTACGAGCACGCCACCCGGTTGTTCGCCGAACGGGGCTTCGCCGGGACGAGTCTGCAGGACATCGCCGACGCCATGGGCATCACCCGGCCCGCGCTCTACTACTACGTCAAGAGCAAGGACGAGCTGCTCGCCAAGCTGGTCACCGAGGTCACCAACGGCCCGCTCGACGAGCTGAGCGGCCTCGTCGCCCGCGCGGGCCTGGACCCGGTGCAGAAGCTGCGCGGCGTCGTCCGGATCATCGTCGCTCGGCGGACCGCGCAGCCCGAGCGGTTCCGGCTGCTCATCCGCTCGGAGGCCGAGCTGCCCGAGGAGCTCACCGCCGCCTACGACCAGACCCGCCGCGCCATCCTGAAGGTGATCGCCGGAGTCATCGACGACGGCATCCGCGCCGGGTTGTTCCGCCCCGTCGACGCGCGGATCGCGGCGCTGGGCGTGCTGGGCATGTGCAACTGGGTGGCGTGGTGGTTCCACCCCGGCGGTCGTGACACCCCGGAAGCGGTGATCGAACAGCTCGCCGACATGGCCGTCGGGGCGCTTCAGCGACCGGACGGACACGTGCTGGACGGGGAGGGGCCGGCCGCGGCGATCAAGATGCTGCGGCAGGACCTCGATCATCTGGAGCGGATCCTGGATCTGTGACCGCGGCTCCACGATCGCGTCGAGGTGGGTTTCCACGGGTCGGCGACGCGGGACCGATGATCTCGAGGTGATCGTAGGGGGCCGGGGTGCTGCCCGGCTCTGTCGGGGTCTGTGCGCCCGGGGCGCTGCGCGGAGACTGTGCGCCCGGGGCGCTCGCCGAACCCCGCCAGGGGCGCGCCCCTGGACCCCGGTCCTCCCTCCGGTGGTGCTCTCGGGCCGGCTCCACCGTCGCCGGGCGCCCTCTGGAGACGCCACACCGCCGACCGGGCGGCAACCGGAACAGTGCTGGTTGCCGCCCGGCCGGGCCCACCCCGCCTCACCTCGTCCCTCGCCCCCGCCTCACCCCACCCCACCCGGGCGCAACGAACGGTCCTTTCGTCCACTCCGAGTGCACGAAAGTGCCGTTCGTTGCCTTCGGCGCCACCGGAAGTGACTAGACTGTAGAAGTCTTGACGTTGGTGTTGAACCCGCTTACGGTGGGGTCATGAGCGAACTGGACCACCGCGTGCGGGGCGTCGACCACGTCGCCTTCCCGACCTTCGACCCCGCGGCCACCGTGCGCTTCTACCGCGACGTGCTCGGCTTCCCCGTCGTGCACTCGATCTGCGCGGCCGGCTGGGGCCCGCAGGACCACCCCGACTTCATCCACTTCTTCTTCGACATCGGCAACGGCGACCGGATCGCGTTCTTCTACTACTTCGGCCTCGATCGGGGATCGATCGGCGGCGGGCCGAAGGGGGACGTGCACTCCCGGTTCGGGGAGCACGTGCCGGACTGGTTCATCCGGTCCCGCCACCTCGCGATCCACGTGGACTCCGAGGAGGACCTGCTGGAGTACCGCCGCCGGCTCGATGCGAGCGAGTGGCCGTGCGAGATGCAGGTCAAGCACGAGACGATCGAGTCGATCTACACCCACGACCCGAACGGCTACATGTTCGAGATGACCCGGGCGATGCGGCCGATCACGCCGCAGGAGGATCTCGACGCGAACCTGACGATCGACGCGCTGCTCGACGTCGTGGCCGGGCCGGAGCCGACGTTCGGCAAGCTGCTGGCGCGCAAGGCCGAGCTGATCGTGGAGCGGGCCGCGAGCTGGGAGCCGGCGCGATGACGACGCTCTACGTGCTGGACGTCCCGGAGAACGCGACCGTACCGGTGGTCGCCGCCCAGGACCCGCAGGTCTCGGTGGGCCGGGTCGGGCCGTACTTCGAGATCCGCAGCGCCGGTCCCATCGTCGTCGACCGGCGCGCCACCGGCTGCCGGCACGCGGTCTGGTACTCCGCGGTGGCCGGCGTGGCCCGGGACTCGCGGATCGTGCAGCACGACAAGGACGCGCTGCGGGTGGAGCCGGCATGACGACGGGGCTGGGCGCCGGGCGCTACATCGTGGCGGGGGAGCGGCCCGCCGAGGCCGTCACGACGGTGCACGAGCTGACCACCGCCGACGGCGCGACCGTGCGCGGCGTGCTGTCGGTGCCGCCCGGCGCGCGCACGGTCGTGTGCCTCGCGCACCCGCGGCAGGACCTCACCCACCACCCGATGGTGGCGCCGCTGCTGCTCGCCGGGGCCGCGGTGTGGACCCAGCACACCCGATCGGTCAACAACGACCTCAACCTCGTCCACGAGCAGGCGCTGCTCGACGTCGCGGCCGGGATGGTGTTCCTGCGCGAGCGGTTCGACACCCTCGTCACCCTCGGCCACTCCGGAGGCGGCCCGCTCTACGCGTTCTACCTGGAACAGGCCGGGCTGCCTGCGCAACGCAGGATCGCCACCACCCCCGGCGGGCGGCCGACGCAGCTGCGCGAGGCGGACCTGCCCTCTGCCGACGCCGCGATCTTCCTCGCCCCCCACCTCGGGCAGGGCAAGCTGCTGCTCGCGTGCATAGACCCGGCCGTCGCCGACGAATCCGACCCGCTCTCGGTCGTGCCGGAGCTGAACCTGTACGACCCCGCCAACGGGTTCGCCGAGCCCCCGGCCAGCTCGTCGTACTCCGCCGAGTTCCTGCAGCGCTACCGGGCCGCGCAGCGCGCCCGGGTCGCCCGCATCGACGCGATCGCCCGTGCTCACCTGGCCCGGGCGGCCGAGGCGCGCGCCGCGTTCAAGCGGACCGGGTCCGCCGAGGACCGCCGCCGCGCGCTCGCCCCGAAGATCATCACGGTTCACCGGACCGACGCCGATCCGCGCACCGTCGACCTGTCCATCGACCCCAGCGAGCGCCCCTACGGGTCGCTGTTCGGCAAGCGCCCCGACCTCATCGACTACGGCCTGGTCGGCTTCGGCCGGCTCACCACTCCGGAGGCGTGGCTCTCGACGTGGTCGGGCCTGTCGTCGAACGCCGACTTCGTCCGCTGCGCACCCGGGGTCACCGTGCCGACGCTGTTCATCGAGCTGACCGGCGACCAGGCGGCGTTCCCGGCCGACACCCGCGCCATGATCGCCGCGCTGGGTTCCCGAGACCTCACCACCGCCACCGTGCGGGGGCTGCACTTCGGCGGCGCGATCGCCGAGGGGGAGCCGACCGGGAACGAGCTCGCCGCGGCCGAGATCGTGCGCTGGCTCGCCGACCGCGTCGAGCTCGCCCCGATCCGCTGATCACCTAGCGGATCCGCTCGCCGTAGATGTGGTCGATCGTCATCTCCATGAGCACGCGCCGGTCGGCCACCATCACCGACCGGTACTCCTCCCAGTCGGGGTGCTCACCCGCCGCCTTGCGGTAGTACTCGACGAGCGCCTCCACCTCCGGCCCGTGCGGATCCGTGCCCGGGCCGATGAGCGTCGCCGTGCCCTCGACGGTCGCCCACGCCCAGCCGTCGGGGCTGGTGACCTCCAGCGTGGCGCGCGGATCGCGGCGCAGGTTGCGCGTCTTGGCCCGGCCCTCCGTCATCGATACGCGGATGACGTTCGCCTCCGGGTCGTACGCCGGCGTGACGGGGGAGAGCTGCGGGCGGCCGTCCGCCTTGATCGTCGCGAGGACGCCGATCTTCGCCTCGGCGAGCAGGGCGCGCGGGTCGAACGTCGTCTCGGGCGTGGTCTGCGTCATGCCCCAGCCAACTCCAGCTGGGGCCCGGCTTATTTCGCGGGATGATCTCGGACGTCCGGCTGACGGTCGTTCATCGATCGGTTGTCCGATAATCAGCACTCAGATCGATCGATCGTTTGCCCAGAGCTGGTTCCGTGTTACGTTCGTTCGGCGCTCGCACACGCTGAGCGCACCGGTCTCGGGACGGCGCCGTCGCGATCCGACGGCGCCGCCCGTGTCTGTGGAGGAACCGCATGGAACCCGTGCAGCTGCTCAGTCCCGACGGAACGTTCACCCCCGACCCGGCGTGGCCCCTGGAGGTCACGCCGCAGCTGTGCCGGGACTTCTACCGGCGCATGGTCCTCGCCCGCCGCTTCGACGACGAGGCGCTCGCGCTGCAGCGCCAGGGCGAGCTCGGGTTGTGGTTGCAGTCGCGCGGGCAGGAGGCGGCCCAGGTCGGCTCGATCCTCGCCCTGCGCGACACCGATTACGTCTTCCCCAGCTACCGCGAGCAGGCGGCGGCGCTGTGCCGCGGCCTCACCCCGGCCGAGCTGCTCGTGCAGTGGCGGGGCAACGCGCTCTCGGGCTGGGACCCGGCCCGCTACCGCTTCCACATCTACACGCTCGTGCTGGCCGCCCAGCTCCCGCACGCCACCGGCTACGCGATGGGCGTGCAGCGCGACGGCACCGACGAGATCGTCGCCGTCTACTTCGGCGACGGCGCGAGCAGCGAGGGCGAGGCCAACGAGGCGTTCAACTGGGCCGCAGCCGCCGGCGTGCCCCTGCTGTTCTTCTGCCAGAACAACCACTGGGCGATCTCGACGCCCACCCACATCCAGATGCGCGCCCCGCTGCACCAGCGGGCGCGCGGCTTCGGACTGGACGCCCACGTCGTCGACGGCAACGACGTCCTGGCCGTGCACGCGGTCACCCGGGCGGTCGCCGAGCAGATCCGCGCGGGCGGCGGCCCGGCGCTGATCGAGGCCGTCACCTACCGGATGGCCGGGCACAGCACGTCCGACGACCCCACCCGCTACCGCACCGCGAGCGAGCTCGACAGCTGGCAGGCCCGCGACCCCATCGCCCGGCTGGAGTCGCTGATGGTCGCGCAGGGCTGGATCGACGAGGAGCTCCGCGCGCAGATCGCCCGCGAGAGCGATGCGCTGGCCGAGGAGACCCGGCGGGTCTGCCGCGAGTTCGGGCCGGTCGACATGACCGGCATGTTCTCGGCCGTGCTCGCCCAGCAGAGCCCGCTGCTGGCCGAGGAACGCCGCCGCCACGAGGCCCTCGTCGTCTCCTACGCCGACTGACGGGGAACCCGACATGCCCGAGCTCACCCTCTCGAAGGCGATCAACACCGGCCTGCGCCGCGCGCTGGAGGACGACCCGAAGGTCATCGTCATGGGACAGGACGTCGGCGGTCTCGGCGGTGTGTTCCGCGTGACCGACGGCCTGCAGAAGGACTTCGGCAGTGATCGCGTCATCGACACCCCGCTGGCCGAGGCGAGCATCGTCGGTACCGCGATCGGGCTGGCCCTGCGCGGCTACCGGCCGATCTGCGAGATCCAGTTCGACGGGTTCGTCTACCCCGCGTTCAGCCAGATCGTCTCCCAGCTGGCGAAGCTGCGCGCCCGCACCAACGGCCTGCTGTCCGTACCCGTGGTGATCCGCATCCCGGTCGGGGGCGGCATCGGTGCGGTCGAGCACCACAGCGAGTCGAACGAGGCCTACTTCGCCCACACCGCCGGGCTGCGCGTGGTCTGCTGCTCCGATCCGCACGATGCGCACTGGATGCTGCGCATGGCCGCGCGCGGCGCCGATCCGGTGATCTTCTACGAACCGAAGCGGCGCTACTGGTCGAAGGCAGACGTCGCCGAGTCCGCCGACGACGCGCGGGTGCTGCCGCTGGACCGCGCCCGGGTCGTCCGGCCCGGCCGCGATCTCACCCTGCTCACCTACGGCGGCATGGTGGCGACCTGCCTGGAGGCGGCGGAGATCGCCGCCGAGGAGGGCCGCGACCTGGAGGTCGTCGACCTGCGCTCGCTCTCCCCGCTCGATCTGGACACGATCACCGCGTCCGTCGACCGCACCGGCCGCTGCGTCGTCGTGCACGAGGCGCCGACGTTCGCCGGGCTGGGCGCCGAGGTGGGCAGCGCCGTCACCGAGCGCTGCTTCTACCGGCTGGAGGCGCCGGTGCTGCGGGTCGGCGGGTACAACACGCCGTACCCGCCGGCGAAGGTCGAGGACCAGTACCTGCCGGACGCCGACCGCGTGCTCGACGCCGTCGACCGGGCCTTCGCGTGGTGACCGCCGTGACGCAGACCGTGCTCGAGTCCGTGCAGCAGTTCCGCCTCCCCGACGTGGGGGAGGGCCTCGAAGAGGCCACGATCGTCAGCTGGCGGGTGGGCGTCGGCGACCGGGTGACGCACAACCAGGTCCTCGTCGAGATCGAGACGGCCAAGTCGCTCGTCGAGCTGCCCTCTCCGTTCGACGGTGTGGTGACCGAGCTGCTCGCCGCCGAGGGCGAGACGGTCAAGGTCGGCACTCCGATCATCAGCGTCGGACCGGAAGCAGCTCCGCCGGCGTCGCAGCCGGAACCGACGCCGTCGGTGCTCGTCGGGTACGGTCCGGCGGGAGACGGCGCCAGGCGCCGCCGCAGACGCCGGCCCACGGCCTCGCCCGCGCACCCGGGGCTCGACGGGCGCGTCCGGGCGAAGCCACCGGTGCGCAAGCTGGCCCGCGATCTCGGCGTCGATCTCGCCACCGTCCCGGCGACCGGTCCGCACGGCACGATCACCCGCGAGGACGTCGAGCGGGCGGCGGCACCGGCACCGGTGGAGGCACCGGCACTGGTGGGAGCACCGGAGCCGGACGTCACCCGCATCCCCGCCTCCGGCGTGCGGAAGGCGACCGCGGCGGCGATGGTGAAGAGCGCCTTCACCGCCCCGCACGTCACGGAGTTCCTCACCGTCGACGTGACCCGCTCGGTGAAGCTGGTCGAGGAGCTGCGCGCCGCACCCGCCTACGCAGGTTCGAAGGTCACGATGCTGCTGCTCGCCGCGCGGGCGCTGATCGCCGCGGCCAAGGAGTTCCCGGACGTCAACGCCTCCTGGGACGACACGGCCGGCGAGATCGTCCGCCACGAGCGGGTCAACCTGGGCATCGCGGCGGCCACCCCGCGCGGGCTGGTCGTGCCGAGCGTCAAGGACGCTGGCTCGCTCACGCTGCCGCAGCTCGCGGCGGCGATCACCGAGCTGGTGCAGACCGCGCGGGAGGGCCGGGCCGCCCCACGCGATCTCACCGGCGGCACGATCACGCTCACCAACATCGGGGTCTTCGGGGTCGACGCGGGCACCCCGATCCTCAACCCGGGCGAGGCGGCGATCCTCTGCCTCGGCCAGGTGCGGCGCACCCCGTGGGAGCACAAGGGCAGGATCGCGCTGCGCTGGACCACGCAGCTCGCGCTGTCGTTCGACCACCGGCTGGTCGACGGCGAGCTGGGCAGCCGGGTGCTCGCCCGGGTCGGCGCGATCCTCGAGCGCCCGAAGTGGGAGCTGATGCAGCTCTAACGAGGCTCGGCGTCCGGTGGCCGGGTCCGGGCGCCGATCGCCGCGTACGCGGCGGTGACGGCCTCCGCCGCGGTGTCCACGGGCACCGGGGCGGAGGCCGTTCGGCCGCGCGGGACGATCTGCCAGCTGCGCAGCGCCACGCACGGGGTTCCGGTGCGCACGGCCAGCGCGATCTCGCTGAGCGTGCCCCAGCTGCCGCCGATGCTGATCACGGCGTGGCTCGCGCGGACGATCAGCCCGTTGCGCAGTTCACCGATGCCGGTGGGCAGCGCGACCGTCAGGTAGGGATTGGCGGCGCTGTCGTCGGGGTCGGGCAGCAGGCCGACGGTGGTGCCGCCGTGGGCGACGGCGGCCCGGCACGCCGCCTCCATCACGCCGCCGAGCCCGCCGCACAGCACGGTCGCTCCGCGCTCGGCGAGCAGCCGGCCCACCTCCTCGGCGAGCTGCAGCTCCTCGGCGGTGGCGCCGTCGGAGTCCGGCCCGACGACGCCGATCCGCACGGCCCCCGGCACGCGCATCAGTCCCCGTCCGGCTCGTCGTCCTCGTCGAACGCCGCCCGCAGCGGGGTCGGTGCCGTCCACGTCTGCAGGACGATCATCGACTCGCTGTGCTGGAAGTCCGCGACCGCCCAGACCTCGCCGAGCAGGATCTCCCGCAGGTGCAGCTGGTCGCGCACCTGGAACGTCAGCAGCAGGTCCCACCGGCCGGTGACCAGCTGGATCGAGCGCACCTCCTTGATCGACCGCAGCTGCTCGACGGTCTCGCGCACCGGTTTGCCCTGCCGCAGCTGGATGGCGACGACCACCTCGAGGGCGTAGCCGAGCGCCGCGAGATCGACCTCGGCGGTGAACCCGCGGATGACGCCGCGCTTCTGGAGCCGGTCCAGGCGCTCGCCGACCGCGCTCGGGGACATGCCGATCGCCCTGGCGAGCGCGCGGTTGGACAGCCGGGGGTTCTCGATGAGCAGCTCGAGGAGCCTGCGGTCCATCGCGTCGACGACGGTCTTGCGCTCCACGGTTCCTCGCCTCCGTCGGCCCTGGTTCGGCGATCGACAGTAGCGGTCAGCCGATCCCGGCCGTGTCCGCGGCCAGCAGTGCGACCTGCAGCGACAGCTTGACCGCTGGATCGGTGAGATCGCGGCCGAGCAGCTGCCCCAGCCGGCGCACCCGCGCGTACGCGGAGGGACGGCTGGTGCCGATCCGGGTGGCGAACGCGGTGATCACCCCGTCCGCCTCGGCGAACGCGCGCAGGCTGCGCAGCGCGTCGGTCCGCCGCCTGTCGTCGAGCCGCAGGATCGGGCCGAGCTGGTCCTCGACGAAGGCGAGCAGCCGCGGATCGTCGCGCAGCTCGTGGACCAGCCCGCGGATCCCCAGGTCGGCGGATCGCCACACCCGTGCAGGCCCCGGTGGGACCGCGCCGAGCACCCGCATGGCCTCGGTGACCGCGGCGGGCAGGTCCTCGAACGCCGCCGCCTCCGCCGTGGCGACCGGGTACGCGACCGACACCGGCTCGGCCCGGCCGATCGCCACCACCGTCCCGTCCGGGAGGTCGCCGGTGAACGGCACCGGTAGGGCGGACCCGGCGGGGCAGGCCAGCACCGTGAACGGCCCAGCGGGATCGAGCCCGAGGGCGGCCGCGCGAGCGCGCAGCTCGGGCAGGCCGCCGCGGGGCTGCGCGAGGAGATCGGCGAACCAGTGGCTGCGGGCGGTGCGGGCGGGGTCCGGCTCGGGGGAGAGCCTCGCGATCACCGTGAGCGTGTCGGCGGCGTTGACGAGCACCATCGGCACCCGGTCGTCGTCGACGCGGGTGGGGACGACGAGGCGCCCCCAGCGCGCGGTGGGCCGGCCGACGGGCACGATGTGCCAGCCCTCCGCTGCCGCGGCGCCGCGGGAGCGCGTGGTCCAGTCGCGCAGCACCTGCGCCGGGTCCCCGCCCGCGACGGCGAGCACCCGGTGCGCCAGGTCCTCCAGCACCACCGGGTACCCGAGCAGTCCCGCCGCGGTCTCCACCACCCGGTCGGGGCGGGCCGCGTCGACGGCGAGGCCGCGGAACGCGTCGGCGACCCGTTGGGAGAACCGCAGCTGGGCGTGCTGCTCGGTGAGCACCCGGCCCAGCACGGCCTCGGTGACCTCGATGAACCGGACCGTGCGGCGCAGCTCGATCAGCGGGAACGACATCGCGCGAGCGGCCTGCACCAGCTCGTCCGGCAGCGCCTTCAGCCGCTGGCCCAGCTCGATCATCAGCGCGACCCCGCCGGCCACGCGCAGGGCTCGCAGGTAGTCGGCCGGGTCCGTCGTCGGGTCGCTCACCGGGATCCCGATCGAGAGCACCAGCTCGCCGCCCGACAGCGTGCCGGCCGGATCGGGCAGCTCGCTCACGTGCACCCAGCGCACCCGGGTGTCCAGCGCCGACCGGCCGGCTCGCACCACCGGCCGGCCGGCGGCCACCACCGGCAGCTCGAGGATCTCGGCGACGGTCGGGTGCACGCGCCAGATCTTTACAGACCGTCGACCCCTGCGGCAGATCGATACGGATCGACAGGTTCCTCGCGGTGGTGTGGTGCCGAGACTGAGAGCCATGACGAGCGTGCTGCAGACGTCCGCCGTGGTCCCGCTGCACCACTGGGTCGCAGGCCAGCAGGTGGCCGGCACCTCGGGCCGGTTCGGCGACGTGACCGATCCCGCCACCGGCGAGGTGACCGCGACCGTGCCGCTGGCGTCCGCGGAGGAGGCGGCCTCCGTGATCGCCGCGGCGAAGGCGGCGTTCCCGGCCTGGCGGGACACCTCGCTGGCGGCGCGCACCCGGATCCTGTTCCGCTTCCGCGAGCTGCTCAACGCGCGCAGCGGCGAGCTGGCCGAGCTGATCACCGCTGAGCACGGCAAGGTGCTCGCCGACGCGGCCGGCGAGGTGGCGCGCGGCCTGGAGGTCGTCGAGTTCGCCTGCGGCATCGCGCACCTGCTCAAGGGCTCGGCCACGGAGAACGCCTCGACGCGGGTGGACGTGCAGTCGCTCCGCCAACCGCTCGGCGTGGTCGGGGTGATCTCCCCGTTCAACTTCCCGGCGATGGTGCCGCTGTGGTTCTTCCCGATCGCGATCGGGGCGGGCAACACCGTGGTGCTCAAGCCGTCGGAGAAGGTGCCGTCGGCGGCGCTGTGGCTGGCCCGGCTGCTGCAGGAAGCCGGCCTGCCCGACGGCGTGTTCAACGTGCTCAACGGCGACAAGGAGGCCGTCGACGCGCTGCTGACCAGCCCGGACGTCAAGGCGATCAGCTTCGTCGGCTCCACCCCGATCGCCCGCTACGTCTACGAGACCGGCACGGCCAACGGCAAGCGGGTGCAGGCGCTGGGCGGGGCGAAGAACCACATGGTGGTGCTGCCGGACGCCGATCTCGATCTCGCCGCCGACCAGGCCGTCAACGCCGGCTTCGGCTCGGCGGGGGAGCGGTGCATGGCGATCTCGGTGGTGCTCGCCGTCGGGGACGTCGCCGACCCGCTGGTGGAGAAGATCGCGGAGCGGGCCCGCGCGCTGCGCACCGGTGACGGCCGCCGCTCCTGCGACATGGGTCCGCTGGTCACCGCCGCGGCCCGCGACCGCGTCACCGGCTACATCGAGGCCGGGGTGGCGGCGGGCGCGGAGCTCGTCGTCGACGGGCGGGAGGCGCAGTTCGACGCCGACGGCGCCGGCTTCTTCGTCGGCCCGACACTGTTCGACCACGTCCGCCCCGACATGTCGATCTACACCGATGAGGTCTTCGGACCGGTGCTGTCGGTCGTGCGGGTCGCCGGTTACGCAGAGGCGATCGAGCTGATCAACGCCAATCCGTACGGCAACGGGACGGCGATCTTCACCAACGACGGCGGGGCCGGGCGGCGGTTCCAGAACGAGGTCGAGGTGGGGATGGTCGGCATCAACGTGCCGGTCCCGGTCCCGGTGGCCTACTACTCGTTCGGCGGGTGGAAGAACTCGCTGTTCGGCGACACCCACGCGCACGGCGTGGAGGGCGTGCACTTCTTCACCCGTGGCAAGGTGGTCACCACCCGCTGGCCCGATCCGTCGCACCGCGGGGTGGACCTCGGTTTCCCGCAGAACTCCTGATCGCCCGCACCCGAGAACCGTCGAACGGAGGCGCGACATGACCGCGCTGCACGAACCGTCCACCGCGACCGGCACCGCCGATCAGGCGGCCCGACACCTGTGGATGCACTTCGCCCGAATGGGCGGCCGGGGCCCGGAGAACCCGATCCCGGTGATCACCCGCGGCGAGGGCGTGCACATCTGGGACGACCGGGGCCGCCGCATCCTCGACGGCCTCGCCGGGCTGTTCGTCGTCCAGGTCGGCCACGGCCGCCGCGAGCTGGCCGAGGTCGCGGCCCGCCAGGCGAGCGAGCTGGCCTACTTCCCGGTGTGGGGCTACACCACGCCGGCCGCCGCGCAGCTCGCCGAGCGGCTCGCGCACCTCGCCCCCGGCGACCTCAACCGGGTCTTCTTCACCACCGGCGGCGGCGAGGCCGTCGAGTCGGCGTGGAAGGTGGCCAAGCAGTACTTCAAGCTCGTCGGCAAGCCGGCCAAGCACAAGGTCATCAGCCGTGCCGTCGCCTACCACGGCACCCCGCACGGCGCGCTGGCCATCACCGGCCTGCCGAAGATGAAGCAGGACTTCGAGCCGCTCGCGCCGGGCGGCTTCCGCGTGCCCAACACCAACCTCTACCGCCGCCCCGAGTTCGCCGACGACCCGGAGGGCTTCGGCCGCTGGGCCGCCGACCGCATCGAGGAGGCCATCCTCTTCGAGGGCCCGGACACCGTCGCCGCGGTCGTCCTGGAGCCGGTGCAGAACTCCGGTGGCTCCATCCCGCCGCCGCCCGGCTACTTCGCCCGGGTCCGCGAGATCTGCGACCGCTACGACGTCCTGCTCGTCTCCGACGAGGTCATCAACGCGTTCGGCCGCCAGGGCGCGCCCTTCGCCTGCACGAAGTTCGGCTTCGTCCCCGACATGATCACCTGTGCCAAGGGCATGACCTCCGGCTACAGCCCGCTCGGCGCCCTCATCGCGTCGGACCGCGTCATGGAGCCGTTCCTCCGCCCCGGGGTCACGTTCCCGCACGGCTACACCTGGGGCGGCCACCCCGTCTCCGCGGCGGTCGCGCTCGCCAACCTCGACCTCATGGAGCGCGAGGGCCTCTACGACCGCGTCCTCGCCAACGAGGGCGCCTTCGAGGCCACCCTGCGCACGCTGCTCGACCTGCCGATCGTCGGCGACGTCCGCGGCGACGGCTACTTCTGGGCCGTCGAGCTGGTCAAGGACAAGACCACCCGGGAGACCTTCGACCCCGAGGAGCGCGAACGCCTCGTCCGCGGCTTCCTGCCCGGTGCCCTGTTCGAGGCCGGCCTCTACTGCCGCCCCGACGACCGCGGCGACGTCGTCGTCCAGCTCGCCCCGCCGCTCATCGCGGGCCAGGCTGAGTTCGACGAGATCGCCGCCATCCTCCGGCACGTCTTCCAGGAGGCGGAGAAGATCGTCTAGCACCTCCTGCCGAACTGGTGGATCGGTGCATCGAGTACGGCGCGGTGCACCGATCCGCCGTCTCGGGCGCGGCTCACCCCCGCCTGAGTTCCCGTGGGATGGTCGGTGGCTCGGGGCGCAGGAGAGGAACCCCTGCAGACGCGATCCGCCTCAACAGCGCCGGGCGCACACCCCGGACCGCCCACCGCCCCTGACCGAGCAGCACCGGACGGTGACCACGGCGGCGGGATCGACGGCGCCCAGCGGATGCTCCACCGACGGCAACAAGGCCTCGTAGGTCCACGCCACCCGCTGCAGCTGCTCCGGCCGCTCACGGAAAGCAGCCGCCGTCACGGACCTCTCAAGCTCCCGGACGCGCCCGAACACCACGGCCTGCCGTCCCAGCGCGGCCCACGGGAAGACCCCGGACGCAACGGGGCGAGCCGTGAGGTCCCGGGTCTTGCCCGTAGGCGCCGAGGGATGGAACTGCAGCGCCCCACCCTCGACGGCGGTCACCAGCACCGTCCGGGCAGCCGGCGACCCATCCGGGAAGACCGTCGCCAGCACCATCGCCGACGGCGAAACCACCCCCGCAGCAGGTGCATCCGCGATCCACCGGTCGAGGACCGGGTCCTCACACTCCACGGTGCATCACCAGCAGCACACAGGTCTCCTCGCCGATCTGCCGGTACCGGTGCCCGGCTCCACCAGGACACGTGATCGTGTCCCGCGGCCCGAGCACCGTCCGCGTACTGCACCCGTCCTCGACGACCTCCACCTCCACCGCCCCCGCGCCACGTACAGCAGCTCGGCCCGCGGGTGCTCGAAGAAGTCCTCGAACTCCCGCGGCAGCCCGACGAACTCGGTGACGTCCACACCGGCGGGTTCGTGCAGGATCAGCCGGGCCCCGCCGCCGCCGACGTCGAGCATCTGGCCGGTGTCGCCCGGTCCGTCACCAGCGGCCGCGGCGAGCAGCGCCTGCTGGGTCGTCCCGAGTGCGGTCGCGATGCGGTGCAGCGAGCGCATCGAGGGGCGGGCGCGCCGGTCGCCGAGGACGCCGACGCCGTGGCCGAGCTGCTCGACCGCGCCCTGCACGCCGCGCCGCTGCTGCTCGACCTCGGTCATCAGCCGACCGATGCGGCCGATGCGGCCGAGCAGGCAGTGCGCTCGCGCTGCGGCACCCCGCGGCGCAGCCTCGTCCAGCGCTCGCCGTACGTCGCGATCAGCGGGACGTTCGAGGAGTTCCTGGCAGCGCGGTCCAGCACGTTCGTCGCCCGCATCCGTCAGCGCAGGCGCAAGCTGGGGGAGTCCGGCGAACTGCGGCTGGTCTTCCACGACGGGCGCGACGACCCGGACGTGCTCGACGCGGCGCTCGGGCTGGAGGGCAGCGTCCGGGGCGGCGCGGCGGGTCACGGCGCGGGTGCCCGCTCCGCGCCGGCCCGTCCCGCACATCCGGGCGCCGCGCCGCTCACCCGACCGGTGAGGTGGCCGGCACCCAGCCCAGCTCCGGCGCCAGCTTGGTGGCGATGTCGGTGAGGATCTGCTCGTAGTCCTCGGGCCGGAAGGTGAACGGCAGGGCGAACACGACCTCGTCGACGGCCTGGTAGCCGGCGTGCGCCTGCAGCTGCTCGGCGATCTCGGCGCTCGTGCCGACCAGGTCGCGGGCGAACAGCATGCCGGCGGGGCCCTGCGGCGCCGCGGTGCGCGGGGTGCGCGCGGCGGCGTAGGCGAAGTAGCGGTCCCGCTGCTCGGGCGTGGCGCTGTCGGTGGGGACGACGACGAGGCCCTGGGAGACCCGGCCGGTGGGGTTCTCCTCGCGGAAGGCGTCGATGTGGCGGCGCTGGATCGCCGCGAACCCGTCGCTCGAGCCCTCCGCGCGCACGACGCTGCTGGTCAGCAGGTGCATTCCGAGCTTGCCGGCGCGGCGGGCCGAGCCGAGGCTC
>Ga0065720_1000003_pt1 | contig 91957 bp, 99 predicted proteins | sample Thericmetagenome_FD_59107 | JGI IMG/M metagenome (GOLD analysis project Ga0065720, IMG submission 59107) | Thermophilic microbial communities from the Joint Bioenergy Institute, California, USA of rice/straw/compost enrichment - eDNA_2 v2... | ecosystem: Engineered > Solid waste > Grass >...
GGCTTTCATCTATGTCAAGCCCGGCCCTTCCGGTCGACGCTGGCCCGCCGCCGCTTCGACCTCGCCGCTCGTTCGTCGAGGGCGGCAGTCCTCCGACACGCCCGGCCGGACCGCCTGTGCAAGATCTTGCAGATGCCCGCCCGGGACAGCCGTGACGGCCACGCCCGGCCCGCCCGAAACCCGCGAAAGCCCGTGGTGGGGGCCGCCCACGGTGTGCGGTCGGACCGGCGCGAGAGGTCAGCCGGCCAGGTAGCCGCCGTCGACGTGCAGTTCGGAGCCGGTGACGAAGGACGCGTCGTCGCTGGCCAGGAACGCCACGCAGGCGGCGACCTCGGCGGGCTGGCCCAGCCGGCCCATGGGCGTCCGGGCGACCATCCCCGCGCGGACGACGGCGTTCCCGGTGCGGGACAGGATCGGCGTGTCGATGAACCCGGGATGCACCGAGTTGACCCGCACCCCGGCCCTGGCCCACCGCAACGCCAGGTTCTTGGTGAGCGTCCGGACCGCGCCCTTGGCCGCGTGGTACGCCGGCGACGTGCCGAACCCGCCCGAGTTGCCGAAGATCGAGCAGACGTTGACGACCGCGCCGTGGCCGGAGGACACCAGCGCCGGTCCGGCCACCTTCATCCCCAGGAAAACCCCGGTCTGGTTGACCGCGATCGTCCGCTCGTACTCGGCCAACGTGGTCTCCTCGATCCCGCCCGTGTCCACCACACCGGCGTTGTTGACCAGGATGTCCAGCCGGCCGAGATCGGCGAGCGTCCGTGCGACGACGAACCGCCACGCGGCCTCGTCAGCCACGTCGTGCCGCAGGAAGACCGCCCTGCCGCCGCACTCCCGGACGGTCGCCGCCACGGCCGCTCCGGCCCCGTCCTGGATGTCGGTGACGACCACGGCCGCGCCCTCGGCGGCGAGCCGCACCGCGGTGGCCCGCCCGATTCCGCTGGCCCCGCCGGTCACCACCGCCACCCGGCCCGCGAGTCGTGCCATGGATACTCCGTTCGGACCACACGCAGATCGTCCACGACCGGGGTGTGGTCCGCCGGACAGCCCTCGCCGCCTGACCGCCGACGTCGTCCACTGACCCCCGGTCGGGTCGGCACGTCCATTGTTGGTGGCCCGCCGGGCGAGTCCAAGACCTCTTCCGGGGGACACCCCGGCACCGGCGACCGGGGCCGGAGGGGCGGACACCGGTACGGCCGGTGGCACCGTCGGCACCGGGGTGAGCGGGAGGGGCGCGCCGCCCGCCCGGACCGCCCCGCTCAGACCTCGTTGGCGATCCGGGTGGCCGGTACGTCCACCAGATGCTCCGCGATGAACCAGACCTGGAGCTCGTTGGTGCGCAGCACGTCGCTGACCAGGATGTCGTTCGACCCGGCGTCCCCGTTGTCGCTGGTCCTCTCGGCCGCGTCCCGGACCTTCGAGATGATGATCTCGTGCGCCTCCAGCAGCCGGGAGAGCATGGCCGGTACCTCCTCCGCGCCGTTGGGCGGACGCGGGACCGTGGTCACCTCGGCCACGTGCCGGGGATCGGCGATCGCCACCCCGCCGAGCGTCTGGACGCGCTCGGCCATCAGGTCGATCAGTTTGAGCTGCTCCTCGGCGTGCTTGTCCAGCAACAGGTGCAGCTGGTAGAAGGTGTGCCCCCGCACCAGCCAGTGGTGCTTCTTGTACAGGTTGTACAGGATGATCGAATCGGCCAGGACGTGGNTCAGAAGCTGACAGCTCTGCTCCCGGGCCTGCTGGCTCAGCGCGATCGGAAACAGGCGCACGTCGCCGAAACGCTGCACCTCCGCCCCGTGCTGGTGCAGCAGCGGCTGGCTGCCCCGCACCCGGCCGTCACCCGTCCCCGCCGTGGTGAACGAATCAGCGTGCTGTGACCTGGCCATCCCTCGGTTCCCTCCCGATGCCGACTCGCGCCGCTGACGCGACTGCCCAGCGCGGAATACCCCCTTCCGCGCGAACCTCACGTCCGGGGCCGGGCCCAGGCAGGGTGGGAGGCACCGGTCAGGTCAGCGGTCCACCGGGGTGAAATCCCACTGGTGCGGAGGGCGGGCGACGAGGCGCAGCGGCGGCTCCGGCAGCGACAGTGGCTCGGCACGCCACCGGGAGATCACCACGACCCGTTCCTCCGCCGACGAGAAGACCTCGCTGGAGATGTGCAGCGGGCTGTGCTCGACCTCGGGAAGCGCGACCTCGCAGACCCACGAGACCAGCTCGGCGGTCCGGCCCCGCTCCGCCCGGACCTCCCACATCCGTACGATCACGTCCTTGTCTCCCTCCCGGCCGCCGGACACTACACACTGACGACCGTCAGCGGCATCGCGGAATCGGCGGGCAGGTCCAGCCGGCTCGGCGCCACCCCGGCGGCGACCAGGTGCGCACCGAGCGCCGCCACCATCGCCCCGTTGTCGGTGCAGAGCCTCGGCCGGGGCACCCGCACCCGGATCCCGTGCCGCGCCGCCCGCTCCTCGGCCAGGGCCCGTAGCCGGGAGTTGGCCGCCACCCCACCACCGAGCACCAGCGTCTCGACCCCGTGCGTCCGGCACGCGTCGATGGCCTTGCTGGTCAGCACGTCACAGACCGCCTCCTGGAAGGAGGCCGCCACGTCCGCGACCGGCACCGGCTCGCCGGCCCGTTCCCGCGTCTCGACCCAGCGCGCCACCGCGGTCTTCAACCCCGAGAACGAGAAGTCGAAGCGATGCTCGGCCAGGTCGCGCGGAGCCGTCAGGCCACGCGGAAAGGCGATCGCGTCGGGCGACCCGGCCCGTGCCTGTCGGTCGATCGGCGGACCACCCGGAAACGGCAACCCGAGCAGCCGGGCCACCTTGTCGAACGCCTCGCCGGCCGCGTCGTCGATGGTGGCGCCGAGCGGGGTCACCCCGGTCGCCAGGTCGTCGACCAGCAGCAGCGACGAGTGCCCGCCGGAGACCAGCAGCGCGATCGCCGGCTCGGGGAGCGGCCCGTGTTCCAGGGTGTCGACCGCGACGTGCGCGGCGAGGTGGTTGACCCCGTAGACCGGCTTCTCGGCGGCGAGGGCGTACCCCTTGGCGGCGGCGACCCCGACCAGCAGCGCCCCGGCCAGGCCGGGGCCGGCGGTCACCGCGATCGCGTCGACGTCGGCCAGGGTCACCCCGGCCTCGTCGAGCGCCCGCTGCATGGTCGGCACGATCGCCTCCAGGTGGGCCCGACTGGCCACCTCCGGCACCACGCCACCGAACCGGGCGTGTTCCGCAACGCTGGAGGCGAGCGCGTCGGCGAGCAGGGTGTGGCCGCGCACGACACCGACGCCGGTCTCGTCGCAGGAGGTCTCGATTCCGAGGATCAACGGTTCGTCAGTCACTCGCCTGTCCCAGTTCGGCCTGCATCACCAGCGCGTCGGTGTTGCTCGGTTGGTAGTAGCCCTTGCGCACCCCGATCGGCTCGAAGCCGTACATCGCGTAGAGCCGCTGGGCCGGCGCGTTGTTCACCGCCACCTCCAGCAGCACGCGACGCACGCCCCGCCGCGTCGCCTCGGCCAGCAGGTCGGTCAGCATCATCCGGCCGATACCGCTGCGCTGGACGTCCCGGCGTACCGCCACATTCTGCACCCACGCCTCGTCGGGGGGAGCGACCGCGAGGCCGGCGTACCCGAGCAGCTCGTCGGAGGCGCCCAACGCCGCGACGTAGTAGTGCCCGTTGGCCAACTCGTTCCAGAACATCGCCGCCGACCACCGTTCGGCGCCGAACAGGTCGTTCTCGATCGGCAGCGCGTCGGCGATGTGCCACCAACGAAACCGACTCAACCTGGCCACGAGCGAATCTCCTACCGCAGGACCGGCTTGCGCCCGGTCGCCGCCACGGCGTCCGGGCGACGCAGGTAGAGCGGGGTCAGACGGTCACCGGGCGCGCCGGCCCGGATGCGGTCGGCCGCCAGTTCCGCCAGCGCGTACGCCGGGGGATGGTCCGGTCCGTCCCGAAGCGGCAGGCCGAGGACGTCGGCGTACCGCCGGGCGCCCTCGCCGACCGCGACCCGGACACCCCGCTCGCGGGCCTGCTCGGCGACCACGGCGGGAGCGTCGACCGCCGGCCCGACCAGGCGCCGCCCGGCCGGGCCGTAGACCGCCCAGTAGATCTCGCGGCGCCGGGCGTCGGTGGCGACCAGCACCGGACCGGTCTCGGCCGCGCCGTCCGGGTGCGCTCGGGTGGCGGCGTGGCCGATCGCGTCGAGCGACCCCACGGCGTACGTCGGGATGCCGAGCGCCTGGCCGATGCTGGCGGCGGTGACCAGGCCGACCCGCAGGCCGGTGAACGGCCCCGGCCCGACCCCGGCGACCACGGCGGCCAGTCCGGCCGGCCGGACACCGACCTCGGCGAGCACCGCGGCCACGTGGGGCGCGAGGAGTTCGCCGTGGGCGCGCGCGTCGACCGTGCTCCGCTCGGCACGTGGGACGACGGCGTCGGCGGTGACCTCGGCCAGTGCGGCGGTGACCGCCGGGGTCGACGAGNCGAGCACGAGTACGAGCACACAGGCACCCTAACCGGACGGCGGCGGCCGCCTCGCGGCACCCGGTCGACGCCTGATCCGACCCCGACCGCCGGTGGCGCCGGCCGCACCGGTCGGGGTGGCCGAACGGTTGCCACCGGAGCGCCGGTGCGGCACGCGGCCTCAGCCAGCCGTCAGGTCCCAGTCGATGGTGGGGAGACCGGCGTCGGCGAGCGCCTTGTTGGCGGCGCTGAACGGACGACTGCCGAGGAAGCCGCGCGGATTCATCGGACTGGGGNGCCCGGCCTCCAGCACCACGTGGGCCGGGTTGGTGACCAGGGCGGCCTTCTTGCGCGCGTACCCGCCCCAGAGCAGGAAGACCACCCGCTCGGCACGGGCGTCCAGGGCCCGGATGGTGGCGTCGGTGAAGTCCTCCCACCCCTTGTTGGCGTGCGAACCGGGACTGGCCTGCCGCACGGTCAGCACCGCGTTGAGCAGCAGCACCCCCTGGTTGGCCCAGCGGGTCAGGTTGCCGCTGCGGGGAACCGGCACGCCCAAGTCGTCGGCGAGCTCCTTGAAGACGTTGCGCAGCGACGGCGGAACCGCGACCCCGTCCCGCACGCTGAAGCTGAGACCGTGTGCCTGGCCGGCCCTGTGGTAGGGGTCCTGACCGAGGATCAGCACCCGGGTCTGCTCCGGCCCGCACAGCCGGTAGGCGGTGAAGAGGTCCTCCAGGGGAGGGAAGACGGTCTGCGTCGCGTACTCCCGGGCGACGAACTCGCCCAGCGCGGCGGTGGCGGCCGGGTCGAGGTACGGTTCCAGCGCCGTACGCCACGCCGGGGGCAGCAGTGCGGGAAGGTCCAACGTCATCGGGGCAGCCTCTCCAGATCCGCGATGGTCCACCGCACTCTAGAGGCCGGGTACGACGCCGGACCCACCGTCGGCGGCCGGGAGCCGCCGACGACCGTCCTGGCCGGTCCGCCTCACCGGGCGGCCCCGGCCGGGCGGGGCGTCACAGCGCGGCGAGCCGCTCGGCCCAGTCACCGCCCGCCGGGACCAGCTCGACCCGCCGGGTGTCGTCGTCCCGCCGGTCGAGATGGACCCGCAGGTGCGCGTCGGCCAACTGCTCGACCATCCCCTCGCCCCACTCCACGACGGTGACCGAGTCGTCCACCGAGGCGTCCAGGTCGAGGTCGTCGATCTCGGCCCGCGGGTCCACCGCGTCCCCGAGCCGGTAGGCGTCGACGTGCACCAGGGGCACCCGGCCGCCCCGGGCCCGGTCCGGCCGGTGCAGCCGGGCGATCACGAACGTCGGCGAGGTGACCTCGCCGACCACCCTCAGCCCGGCGGCGATCCCCTGCACCAGCGTGGTCTTGCCGGCGCCCAACGGCCCGGTGAGCACCAGCAGGTCGCCGGGGCGCAGCAGCTCGGCGAGACGGTGCCCGAACGCCCTGGTGTCCGCCACCGTGGGCAGCTCGCGCACCAGCTCGGCACCACGCAACCCGTCACTCATGCCGCACCGGCCTCCTGCGTCCCTCGTCCCGGCAACCGGTCGAGAAAGTCCAACAACGCCGCGTTGACCTCGTCGGGGTGCTCCAGCATCACCACGTGCCCGCTGTCGGGCACCTTGACGTACTCGGCCTCGGGAACCCAGCGGAGGATCTCCTCGGAGTGGGTGACCGGGGNGATCATGTCCCGCTCTCCCACGATGACCAGGGTGGCGGCGTTCCGGAGCGCGGCCAGCGCGGGATGGCGGGCATGCGAGTAGAGGGTACGCAGGTAGCGGGCCACCGTCTCGGTGGAGGTCCGGGCGTTCATCCGCTCCACGTAGGAGACCAGGGCCGGGCTGGGCGTCGGGGAGCCGAAGCCGTAGCGCCGGGTGAGCAGCCAGGCGAGGTTCGCCGAGGCGCGCCGGGCCCGGTCGAGCAGGCTGCCGGTCAGCCGGGTCGCGTTGTCGACCACCGGCAGCAACGGGGCGCCGACCCGGGCGATGATCGCCGGCAGGCCGAACGTCGTCTCCGCGACCAGCCCGCCCGAGGTGGCGATCAGCACCGTGCCGACCNCCCGGTCGCCGAACATCTCCGGGTACCGCTCGGCGAAGGCCATGATGGTCATGCCGCCCATGGAGTGCCCGATCAGCACCAGCGGTCCTGTCGGCACCGTCCGGTCGATCACCGCCCGCAGGGTCTGGCCGAGGGCGTCGAGCCGGTACTCCCCCGACTCCAACCGGCCGGAGCGCCCGTGGCCGGGCTGGTCGTAGAAGACCATCCGGTCCTCGCCCCGCTCGGTGAGGACCTTCCGCTGGAAGTGGAAGGNCCCCATGTCCAGGCAGAAGCCGTGCACGAAGACCAGGGTCGGCCGCCCCGGCCCGGGCGGCGGGCCGACCAGCTCGACGTGGATGTCCGTGCCGTCCGCGGTCTCGATCGTGTACGACTCGTCGTACGGCAGCTCGCCGAAGGGCTCGTCGGCGTACCGGTCCCCCGGGGCGGTCCTGGAGCGCCGGACCACCGCACGCTCGGCGGCGACCCCGGCGGCGATCCCGGCCGCGGCCACCCCGGCCGCGGCGCCGATGATGCCGGCGACCCGCAGCAGCAGCCCGGATCGTCCGGCGAGGCGGCGCGTCGGCTGGCGCTGCGCCGGAACGAGCGGCTTCGCCGTCTGCCGGGTGCTCACCGGGATCCGCCCTCCGTCCGCACCCGCCGTGAGCCGGACTCCGACCCGGCCGTGCTCATCCGGTCCACCCGTCGTAGCTGCGAGTCACCCGGGCGCCGCCGAACCGGGAGACGATCTCGTAGTTGATGGTGCCGACCGCCTCGGCCCAGTCGTCGGCGGTCGGTTCGCCGTTGGCGCCGCTGCCGAACAGCGTGGCCACGTCGCCCGGGGCCACCGGGTCGTCACCGCAGTCCACCACGATCTGGTCCATGCAGACCCGGCCGGCCACCCGGCGTACCCGCCCACCGAGCAGGACCGGGCCGACGTCCGAGGCGTGTCGGGGCACCCCGTCGGCGTAGCCGAGCGGCACCACGGCCAGCGTGGTCTCCCGGTCGGTCACGTACGTGTGCCCGTAGGACACGCCGGTTCCGGCCGGCACCCGCTTGGTCAGCATGACCCGGGCCCGGGCGGTCATCGCCGGCCGCAGCCCGAACCGCTCCCCCGGCACCGGTGAGAGCCCGTAGAGGGCGATCCCCGGCCGGACCAGGTCGAAGTGGGTGTCGGGGCGGGTCAGGGTGGCAGCCGAGTTCGCCAGGTGCCGGTGCCGGGGCCGCAGGCCGGCCCGCTCGGCCATCGCCAGCCCCTCGTGGAAGATCGCCAGTTGTCGGTCGATCGTCGGGTGGCCGGGCGCGTCGGCGTACGCCAGGNGGCTCCACACCCCGACCACCTCGACCACCCCGTCGGCCTGGGCCTTGGCGGCGGCGTCGAGCAGGTTGGGCCAGTCGTCCGGGCTCGCGCCGTTGCGGGACAGTCCGGTGTCGATCTTGAGGTGCACCCGGGCCGGGCGGCCGGCCCGTCGCCCGGCAGCGGCGAGTTCGGCCAGTTGCGTCACGCTCGCCCCGGCCAGGTCCACCCCGGCCTCGACCCCCTCGTGCAGGGGCAGCCCGGGGGCGAGCAGCCAGGCCAGCACCGGGGCGGTGATCCCCGCCCGGCGCAGGGTCAGCGCCTCGTCGAGGGTGCAGACGCCGAGCCACCGCGCCCCGGCGTCGAGCGCGGCCCGGGCGGCCGGAACCATGCCGTGGCCGTACCCGTCGGCCTTGACCACCGCCATCAGCTCGGCGCTCGTCCCGGATTGCAGCCGGGCAACGTTGTCGCGGATCGCGTCGAGGTCGACGCGCACCTCGGCCTGCCACATGCGCCCAGCCTACTTCCCGGAAGATCGACGTGACCCGAGCTGGGAATTATCAGAGCAGCCTGGCGACGACCGGCCGCAGCGCGGCCACCACGTCGGACGCGCTCACCGGACCGTGCCGGGCCGCCTCGCGGCCGGCCAGCCCGTGCAGGTACGCCGCCGCGAGCGCCGCCCGGTCGGCCGAGAGCCCGGCGGCGAGCAACGAGCCCAGCAACCCGGCCAGCACGTCCCCGGTACCGCCGGTGGCCAACGCCGGGGTGCCCGTCGGGTTGACCGCCGCCCGCCCGTCCGGGGTCGCGACCACCGTCCGATCCCCCTTGAGCAGCACGACGGCGTTCATCCGGGCCGCCAACCGCAACGCCGCGCCGACCCGGTCCGCGCCCGGCGTCTCGCCGGCCAGCCGGGCGTACTCCCGGTCGTGCGGGGTCACCACGGTCGGTGCCGACCGCTGTCGCAGACACTCCGCCATCGAGCCGTCGCCCAGCAGCGTCAACGCGTCCGCGTCCAGCACCACCGGCACCGGGGCGGCGAGCACGGCACGCAGCTCGGCGGCGGCGGCCTGGTCGGTGCCGATCCCGGAGCCGCACACCCAGGACTGGACCCGGCCGGCGTCGCCGACCCGCTCGGTGGCGACCACCGACGGGTACCGGTGCAGCACCTCGGCGCGGGCGCCGCCGGCGTACCGGATCATGCCCGCCGGCCCGGCGAGCGCACCGCCGACCGAGAGCACCGCCGCCCCCGGATACGTCCGCGAGCCGGTCGCCAGCCCGACCACACCCCGGCGGTACTTGTCCGACTCCGGCCCGAACCGGGGCCACCAGTCGACCACGTCGGACCACTCGGTCACCCGGACCGCCGGGTCGGCGCGCAGCCACGGGCCGAGCCCGATGTCGACGAGTTCGACCCGGCCGGCGCGGGGGGCGGCCGGTCCGACGACCAGGGCCGGCTTGAGACAGCCGAAGGTCACCGTGACGTCCGCGGTGACCGCGGTCGGCAGCCCGTCCTCCCGCGGCACGTCGCCGGTGTCGACCACGACCCCGCTCGGTACGTCGACCGCCACCACCGTCGCCCGCCGCCCGTCCCGGCCGCGCAGCCCGGGCAGTCCGGCCACCAGCCGGGCGGCGGGCTCGCGCAGCCCGCCGGTGCCACCGATCCCGACGATCCCGTCCAGCACCAGGTCGGCCCCGGCCGGCGGCTCGGTCACGACCCGCCCGCCGGCGGCCCGGAGCGCGGCCAGCCCGCCCTGGTGAGCCCGCCCGGGGTTGAGCAGCAGCGCCTCGACCGCCGCTCCCCGACCCGCGAGCCGGGCCCCGGCGTAGAGGGCGTCCCCGCCGTTGTCACCGGATCCGACCAGCAGCAGTACCCGGGCGCCGTACACCCCACCCCGCCCGGCGAGCAGCCGGGCGCAGTGAGCGGCCAGTCCTCCGGCGGCCCTGCGCATCAGCGTTCCCGGCGGCAGGGTGGCCATCAGGGCCTGCTCCGCCGCGCGAACGTCCGCCACCCGCCAGGCCGGCCTCATCCGCGTCCCCCGCTCTCCGTCGACGCCATCGGTGCGCTCCGCCGCACCGTCACCGTTCCGCCACCACCATCGCCGAGGCGATCCCGCCGTCGTGCGACAGCGACAGGTGCCAGCGCGCGATCCCGCGTTCGGCGGCGGCGGCAGCGACCGTGCCGGCGACGGTGAGCCGCGGTCGGCCGTCGGGCTCGGCGAGCACCTCGCAGTCGTGCCAGCACAGCCCGGCCGGGGCGCCGAGCGCCTTGGCCACCGCCTCCTTGGCGGCGAACCGGGCGGCGAGCGACTCCGCCGACCGAGGGCCGCCCGACGGGGTGACCCGCTCGGCCGCGGTGAAGAGCCGGTCGGCCAGCGGCGGGGTCCGGTCGAGCGCGCGGGCGAACCGGTCGACCCGCACGACGTCGATGCCGACTGCGACGATCACGCGACTCACCCTACCGCCGTACGCCGCCCGGCCCCGCCCGCGACCGTGCCGTCCGCTACTCCACGGTGACCGACTTGGCCAGGTTGCGCGGCTGGTCGACGTCGTGGCCCCGGGCGGCGGCGATCTCGCAGGCGAGGACCTGCAGCGGGACCGTGGTGACCAGCGGGGCGAGCAGGGTCGGGGTCCGCGGTACGCGGATCAGGTGGTCGGCGTACGGCTCCACCGCGCCGTCCCCCTCCTCCGCGATCACGATGGTCCGGGCGCCCCGGGCCCGGATCTCCTGGATGTTGGAGACGACCTTGTCGTGCAACACCCCCCGGCCGGCCGGGGAGGGGACGATGCAGACCACCGGTGTCCCCTGGTCGATGAGGGCGATCGGACCGTGCTTGAGCTCGCCGGCGGCGAACCCCTCGGCGTGCATGTACGCCAGTTCCTTGAGTTTCAGCGCCCCCTCCAGGGCGACGGGGTACCCGACGTGCCGGCCGATGAAGAGCACCTGCGACGCGGACTTCAGTTCCCGGGCCAGCTCGCGGACCGGCTCGATCCCGGCCAGCAGCCGGCGCAGCTTCTCCGGCATCTCCCGCAGCTGGGCGACGACCGCGGCGACCTCGTCGGCGTACTTGATGCCACGCACCTGGGCCAGGTGCAGGCCGATCAGGTAGCAGGCGACGAGCTGGGTGAGGAACGCCTTGGTGGAGGCGACCGCGATCTCGGGGCCGCCGTGGGTGTAGAGGACGGCGNCGGACTCGCGCGGGATCGTGGCGCCGTTGGTGTTGCAGATCGCCAGCACCCGGGCCTTCTGCTCCTTGGCGTGCCGCAGCGCCATCAGGGTGTCCATCGTCTCCCCCGACTGGGAGATCGCCACCACCAGGGTGGAGCGGTCCAGCACCGGGTCGCGGTAGCGGAACTCGCTGGCCAGTNCGACCTCGCAGGGAATGCGGGTCCAGTGCTCGATGGCGTACTTGGCGACCATGCCCGAGTGGTACGCGGTGCCGCAGGCGACGATGAAGATCTTGTCGACGTCCCGGAGGTCCTGGTCGGTGAGGCGCNCCTCGTCGAGCGCGATCTCGCCGCTGTCGGTGAGTCGGCCGAGCAGCGTGTCGGCGACCGCCTGTGGCTGCTCGGCGATCTCCTTGAGCATGAAGTAGTCGTAGCCGCCCTTCTCGGCGGCCGAGGCGTCCCAGCCGATGTGGAAGTCCCTGCCGCTGGCCGGGCGGCCGGCGAAGTCGGTGATCTCGATGTCGTCCCCGGNGATCAGGACCACCTGGTCCTGCCCGAGTTCGACCGCGTCCCGGGTGTGCTCGATGAAGGCCGAGNCGTCACTGGCCAGATAGTTCTCGCCGGCGCCCCGGCCGACCACCAGGGGCGAGTTGCGCCGCGCCCCGACCACCGCGCCGGGGATCCCCGCGTCCACGGCGAGCAGGGTGAAGGCGCCCTCCAGCCGCTGGCAGACCTGCCGCATCGCCGCGGCCAGCAGGTGTGGCCCGTCCGGCTCGCCGGCCGCGCGGAGCCGGGCGAGTTCGCCGGCGAGCAGGTGTGCGACGCACTCGGTGTCGGTGTCGCTGACGAACTCGACGCCCTGGGCCTCCAGTTCGGACCGGAGCCGGGCGAAGTTCTCGATGATGCCGTTGTGGATCACCGCCACCCGCCCGTCGTGGGACCGGTGCGGGTGGGCGTTGCGGTCGGTGGGAGCACCGTGGGTGGCCCACCGGGTGTGGCCGATCGCGGTGGTGCCGAGGGCTATGCCGGCCGCACCGTCGAGATCGGAGCCCGGCTCCACCGTCGACCACTCGGACAGCGCCTTCTCCAGGTTGGCCAGCTTGCCGGCCTTCTTCTCCGTCAGCAGTTCGCCGTTGCAGACGACCGCCACCCCGGCCGAGTCGTAGCCGCGGTACTCCAACCGCCGTAACCCGTCCAGCACGATGCCCAGCGCCGGTCTGGCACCGGTGTACCCCACGATTCCACACATGGCCCGCAGCCTAACCTAGATTCGCTCATCCGACGTGCGCGAAAGGCGCCTTTTCGATCAGCCGCCCTGCTCGTTAGACCGTCCCGGCGCATCGGCCGGCGGACCGCGTCGTCCCGCACCACGCCGGCGAACCTCGCCGGTACCTCGGTGGCTGCGCGGACGCGGTACCGTGATCGGCGCATCGGATCGCCCTCGCGGCGCCGCCTTCGCCACCCCTGTTTTCCCGCTCATGGAGTCAGACGCGATGACCGACTCGCCACCCCCCTCCCCGTACAACCCGTACGACCCGTCGTCGACGCCGGAGCCGCCGACGACCAAGTTCAGTCCGCCGTCCCAGCCCGGCACGCCCGACGACGAGAACCAGCCGACCACGAAGTTCAGCCCGCCGTCGCCACCGGGCTACACCCCGCCGACCCCGCCCACGACGTACGGCCAGGGCGGGCAGCCCGCCGCCTGGCCGCAGCCCCCGCAGCCCAGCCCGTACGCCCCGCCGACCACGGGTTACGGCCAGCCGGCGCCCCCGACCGCCGGCCAGGGCCCCGCCACGCCATACCCCACCAGCGGGGTCCCGAACCAGGAGGCCGGCTACGGGGTCTACCCGCCGCAGTCCAGCCCTCCCGCACAGCCCTACAATCCGGGCGTACCCGGACAACCGGGCTACCCGCCCCCGCCCGGTGTCCCGGGAGCCGTGGGCGCCCCGGGCGGCGGCTTCCCACCCGCCCCGCCGGCCAAGAAGAAGTCCAAGGCGGTCCTGATCATCGTGATCGTCGCGGTCCTGCTGCTCTGCTGCGGTGGCGTCGGCGTCGGCGGCTACTTCGCCTTCCGGAGCGTCAAGGACACCGCGTTGGGCGACCGCACCGTCGTGTACGAGGTGACCGGCGAGGGGACGGCCGACATCATGTACAGCGACGCGAACGCCGGCCTGCCCCAGGAGAACGACGTCAGCCTGCCGTGGACCAAGGAGCTCACGGTTCCGGCCAGCGTCCTGGTCCTGTCCCTCACGGCGACCCGCGCCGACACCACCGGCCAGGCCAGCGGGGAGATCACCTGCCGGATCGTCGTGGACGGCAAGGAAGTGATCAAGAACTCCGCCAGCGGTCCGTTCGCGATCGCGAGCTGCGTCGACTCCACCTTCGGCTGAGTCCGGCCTTGGCCGGGTCCCGACGCCGCCCTAGGGTGAACGCGTGACGACGACGGACGACCCCCTGGTACGCCGGATGCGCCCGTTCGGCACCACCATCTTCGCGGAGATGTCGGCGCTGGCGGCGCGCACCGGCGCCGTCAACCTGGGCCAGGGGTTTCCGGACACGGACGGCCCGGCGGAGATGCTGGCCGCGGCGGTCGACGCCCTGCGCGGCGGCCAGAACCAGTATCCGCCGGGCCCGGGCATCCCGGCGCTGCGGGCGGCGGTCGCCGCACACCAGCGGCGGTTCTGGGGCCTGGACTACGACCCGGACGGCGAGGTGCTGATCACCGCCGGAGCGACCGAGGCGATCGCCGCGGCGATCCTCGGCCTGGCCGAGCCGGGCGACGAGGTGGTCTGCTTCGAGCCGTACTACGACTCGTACGCGGCGTCGATCGCGCTCGCCGGTGCGGTCCGTCGACCGGTCACGCTCCGGCCCGACGCCGACGGACGGTACAGGTTCGATCCGGACGAGCTGCGGGCCGCGTTCGGGCCGCGTACCCGCCTGGTGCTGCTCAACTCGCCGCACAACCCGACCGGCAAGGTTTTCGACGCCGACGAGCTGGCGCTGGTCGCGCAGCTGTGCCAGGAGTACGACGCGTACGCCGTCACCGACGAGGTCTACGAGCACCTCGTCTTCACCGACTCGGGCAGTCCACACATCCCGCTCGCCAGCCTGCCCGGGATGCGGGCCCGGACGCTGCGCGTCTCCTCGGCGGGCAAGACCTTCTCCTGCACCGGCTGGAAGATCGGCTGGGCCAGTGGTCCGGCGCCGCTGGTCGCCGCGACCCTCCGGGTCAAGCAGTTCCTCACCTTCGTGAACGGGGCACCGCTGCAACCGGCGGTCGCGGTGGCGCTGGCCCTGCCGGACAGCTACTACGACGGGNTCCGGGCCGATCTGCAGGCGCGGCGTGACCAGCTCGCCGCCGGCCTGGCGGAGGCCGGGTTCGGGGTGCTGACGCCCGAGGGAACCTACTTCATCACCGCCGACATCAGCCCGCTCGGCGGCCGGGACGGGATGGAGTTCTGCCGCACGCTGCCGGAGCGCTGCGGGGTGGTGGCGGTGCCGACCCAGGTCTTCTACGACGACGCCGAGGCGGGCCGGCGGCTGGTACGGTTCGCCTTCTGCAAGCGGGCCGAGGTGCTCGCCGAGGCCGTCCGTCGGCTCCGCCGCCTCGCACCCGACCGTTGATCATGAGTCGGTCGCCCTGCGACGGGGCGGCCTCGGAACGACGACCTCATGACCGACGACGGGCAGGGTGATCACAGCGGGCTGGCCAACCGCACCTCGGCGGCGATCTGCTCCGCGACGCGCTGCGCCAGCTCCTGGGTCGGCGCCTCGACCATNACCCGGACCAGCGGTTCGGTGCCGGACGGACGGAGCAGCACCCGGCCGGTCTCGCCGAGCTCCGCCTCGGCCGCCGCGACCGCGTCGAGCACCGCCTGCGCCCCGGCTCCCACGGTCCGGTCCCGCACCGGCACGTTGATCAGGACCTGGGGCAGCTTCGTCACCACGGAGGCCAGCTCGGCCAGCGGCTTGCCNGTCGCCGCCACCCGTGACATCAGGTGCAGGCCGGTGAGGATGCCGTCCCCCGTGGTGGCGTACGCCGGTAGCACGAGGTGCCCGCTCTGCTCGCCGCCGAGCGCCAGCCCGGAGGCACGCAGCTCCTCCAGCACGTACCGGTCGCCGACCTTGGTCTCGACGAGCCGGATGCCCGCCGCGGACATGGCCAGCCGCAGACCGAGGTTGCTCATCACCGTCGCGACCAGGGTGTCCCGGGTCAGCGTTCCGGCCTCCCGCATCGCCAGCGCGAGGATCGCCATGATCTGGTCGCCGTCGACCTCCGCGCCGTCAGCGGTCACCGCCACGCACCGATCCGCGTCGCCGTCGTGTGCGATACCGAGATCGGCGCCGTGCTCCAGCACCGCCGCCCGGAGCGCGTCGAGGTGCTGCGAACCGCAGTCCTCGTTGATGTTGAGTCCGTCCGGCTCGGCGTGGATCGCGATCACCTCGGCGCCGGCCCTGCGGTACGCCGCCGGGGCCACCTCCGAGGCCGCACCGTTCGCGCAGTCGACGACGATCCGGAGGCCGTCCAGCCGATGCGGAATCGTGCCGACCAGGTGCTGCACGTAGTGCTCGGCGCCGTCCGGCAGGTCGTGCACCCGGCCGATGCCGGCGCCGGTCGGGCGGGGCCAGCCCGCCGCCTCGTTCGCCTCGATGGCCGACTCGATGCGCAGCTCGATCTCGTCGGGAAGCTTGTGCCCACCCGCCGCGAAGAGCTTGATCCCGTTGTCGGGCATCGGGTTGTGCGAGGCGGAGAGCATCACGCCGAAGTCCGCCTTGGTCTCACCCACCAGGTACGCCACCCCCGGCGTCGGCAGCACCCCGACCCGGATCGCGTTCGCGCCGGCGCTGGTCAGTCCGGCGATCACCGCCGCCTCCAGCATCTCGCCGCTGGCCCGGGTGTCCCGGCCGACCACCGCGGTCGGCGGGCGGCCGCGACCGGTCTCGGCGAGGGTGTGCGCCGCGGCGACCGCGACCGAGAGCGCCAGCTCCGGAGTCAGGTCGGCGTTCGCGCGCCCGCGTACGCCGTCAGTGCCGAACAGCCGCCCCATGTGCGGAAACCTCCGGAGAGCGCACCGATGGATGTCCAGAGAGGCCCAAACGGCCGGCACCGCCACCGCGAGGGGGGCGGTACCGGCCGCTTACGGTCAGACGTACAAGCGTGTGGTCGTCGGGTGTGTCGCGATCAGCGCTTCGAGTACTGCGGCGCCTTGCGGGCCTTCTTGAGGCCGTACTTCTTGCTCTCCTTGACCCGGGCGTCCCGGGTGAGGAAGCCGGCCTTCTTCAGGGCGGGGCGGTCGTCGGGGNCGTTCGCGACCAGCGCCCGAGCGACGGCGAGGCGCAGTGCGCCGGCCTGGCCGGTGATACCGCCACCGCGGAGGTTGGCGATGATGTCGAAGGCCTCCGTCTTACCGGCGGTCACCAGCGGCTCCTTGATCATCTGCTGGTGGACCTTGCTGGGGAAGTACGCCTCCAGGTCCCGCCCGTTGCAGGTGATCTTGCCGCTGCCGGGCACGATCCGGACTCGGACGATCGCCTCCTTACGGCGGCCCACGGTCTGGATCGGGCGGTCACCGCGGGGAGCCCGGACGATCGGGGCAGGCACCGGAGCGTCGACGGTCGCGATGGTGTCAGTCATGCTGTTTCCTTCGCCCGCGCTCACTGCGCGATCTTCTTGATCTCGAACGGCACCGGCTTCTGCGCGGCGTGCGGGTGCTCGGCACCGGCGTAGACCTTCAGCTTCTTGATCAGCTTACGGCCGAGCTTGTTGTGCGGGAGCATGCCCTTGACGGCCAGCTCGACGGCACGCTCGGGGCGCTTGGCAAGCAGCTCGTCGTAACCGACCCGCTTCAGACCACCCGGGTAGCCCGAGTGTCGGTAGGCGATCTTCTGCTGCCGCTTGTTGCCGGTCAGCACCACCTTGCCCGCGTTGACGATGACGACGAAGTCACCGGTGTCGACGTGCGGCGCGAAGGTCGGCTTGTGCTTGCCTCGCAGCAGCGTGGCGGCATGGGTGGCCAGTCGGCCCAGCACGACGTCAGAAGCGTCGATGACGTGCCACTGACGCTCAACTTCCCCCGGCTTCGGGCTGTACGTACGCACAGGTCTACCTTGTCTCGTCGTCGGTCTGGGGTCACGCACCGGTTGCCAGGCGCGCACGAACGACCAAGCGCACCTGGGGCGCGTTCGCGCCTGAGGGCACGCTCTCGGCTGTCACGTGAAAACCTGGTTGTCACACAACAGCAGGCAACGATACCCGGTCTCCGGCACCGAGGTCAAAACAGGCCACCCCTGGCCGCCTCACCTCGACACCCCGTGGTGCGGAAGGACGCTTCCACCACCACGTCCGATAATAAGGCCCGCCCTGATCGGCCCGGCGGGGTGTGCCGGGCCGGCTCGGGTGACCCGCCCGGGCCGGGGCGAGGCACCCGGCGTACCGGGCGGCGTCGGTGCTGGCGCGCAGGACGCGACCGGCGGGAACGGTGACGGTCGCCCGGTGACACCCCGGCCCGCGGTCAGATGTCCTGGAGGATCCGCAGTGCCCGGCCGACCCGGGACATGGTGTCGGAGTCGGCCACCCCGACACGCTCGGTGAACCACTTCTTCATCGGTGACGAGAGCCGGTCGGGCATCACCACGTACTCGCCCATGGTGACGGCCAGCGGCGAGTCCCGGAGCAACTGCTCCTCGACCACCTCAGCGACGATCACGATCGGCACGCCGGTGGAGTTGTAGACGTCGGAACTGACCACCAGCCCGAGGCGACTTCGCGCCCCGTCGATCCGCCAGATCTCGCCCCTGCGCAGCACGCTCACCCCTGTGCGGCTGACCCGCCCGCTGCCCGGGCTCCGTGCCGTCGCCCGGCGTTCCCGGCCCCTAGGCGGCGTCGCGCCGGCCCAGGATCGCAGCGTTGATCAACTCGACCTCCCTGGCGTCGGCGAGCGCGGCGGCCTCGATGTCGAGGCCGGCGCGGCTGATCACCGCCGCGTGCTCGGCGAAAACCTCCCGCAGCGCCTTCTCCCGGGCGGCCTGGTCGATCCAGGCGGAAAGCGACATTCCTTCGCGTCTGGCGAACCGTCGCGCCGCTTCGATCGTCTCGTCCGAGAACGAGAGGGTCACCCTGGCAGTCATGCCGGCCAGCCTACCCCCGGGTACGTCCCGGCGGCACGTCCTCCGGCGGCGGGAAGGCGCGGGTGGAAGGGGGCGCGACGCCGCNGGTCAGTCCAGCTCTCGCCGGCCGCCGAAGACCGCGAACCGCCACGCCTTGTAGAAGCAGTCGACCCCGACGAAACCGGCCTCGACCAACCAGCGGCACTGGTCGGCCACCGGTGCCGGACGGTCGTAGGCCATCCGCGCCCGGGCGGCGGCGATCTCCGCCTCGGTGGCACCGAGCGCGACGACCTGGGCCAGCCACACCTCGTCGTACCGGTGGTCCAGGTCCGGGGTCGGGCCGGCCACCTGCTCGGCGTTGACGAAGACCCCGCCGGGCACCAGCACCTGCCGGATCCGCCGGTAGAGGTCACGCTTGTCGGCGTCGTCGAGGTGGTGGATGGCCAGGGCCGAGACGACCGCGTCGTACGGGCCGTCGGGCAGCGCGTCGACCAGGTCGGCGACCACCACACGGTGCGGTATGCCGCGCCGGCCGAGCTCTCCTTCGGCGACCGCGAGCATCGCCGGGGCCGCGTCCAGCAGGGTCGGGTGGGTCCCCGGCACGGCGGCGGTGAGCAGCAGGGAGAGCAGTCCGGTCCCGGCGCCGAGGTCGAGCAGAGCCGGGGTGCGCCCGGAGGTGAGCGCACGGCGCAGCGGTGGGGCGGCCACCTCGACGGCCGTGCCGTAGAAGTCGTCGAAGCACGGCACCAGCCGACGCCGGGACTCGTCGTACGTCCCCGCCACGGCGTCGAAGAGAGAGACCACCGTCATCGACTTCTCCTACGATGTGGGACGAGAATCTCATTCTACAGATAACGGGCGCCGCTCGGCAAAGCCGGCGGCACGCCGGCGGNGTCCCCGCATATTCATCGACCCGCCCGGATAGCCATGGGCCGGCCGCCCGGCCCTGTGTGAGCGGCTCTTGACAGGCCCGAAACATACGGGACCCGGCCGTGAAACGGGCTGCCGGCACGCTTCGGACATGACAGACGGNGTACGAGCTGCGACGCATTCGCCGGATGCGTCCCAGGACGTCGTCACCCGCTGCCCACACCGCGCGGTGCGGTGCCTCCCGAGGCCGCACCGCGCCTCGGCCGGCGGCACCGCCGGTCACCCGAGAAACATCCGGGAGCGGTTCGACGCCGCCGAGGCGGTCGGAGACATCCCCGCCACGGTCTCGCCGCCTCACGAGCAGGTCCACCACCTGCGCGCCGGTGAACACCGCGGCGTCCAGGGCGTGGCGGNGCCGACCCCCCAGGCACTCCGCCGCGACCGCCCGATCGCGGTGGCCGCCCCGGCCGCGACCCCCACCACGGTCGACGCCGGCGGAGCGCGCTGATGGCCGACGAGCTGGCCGGATTCACCATCGGGGTAACCGCGGACCGGCGCCGCGACGAGCTCGCCGCGATGCTGGAACGGCGGGGAGCCCGGGTCGTGCTGGCCCCGGCCCTGCGCATCGTGCCGCTGGCCGACGACACCGAACTGCGGGCGGCGACCCGGGCCTGCCTGGAGAACCCACCCGACATCGTGATGGCGAACACGGGCATCGGGATGCGTGGCTGGCTGGAGGCGGCCGAGGGCTGGGGGCTGGCCGAGCCGCTGCGCGCGGTGCTCTCCCGGGCCTACGTCGTCAGTGGAGGGNCCAGGGCACGCAGTGCGATCCGGGCCGCGGGCCTGCACGACCACTGGTCACCGGTTTCGGAGAGCTGCGACGAGGTGATCGAGCACCTGCGGCAACGCGGCGTACGCGGCCAGGTCGTCGCCGTGCAGCTGCACGGCGAACGGCAGCCGGAATGCACGGCCGCGCTGGAGGCGGCCGGCGCCACGGTGATCGAGGTACCGGTCTACCGCTGGGCTCCGCCGACCGACCCCGCACCGCTGCAGCGGCTGATCGACCTCATCGCCGGACGGCTGGTCGACGCCGTGGCGTTCACCTCCGCGCCCGCCGTGACGGCACTGCTCCGAGCCGCCGGGCCGAGCACCGAGGCGGTGCTGGAGGCGCTGCGTACCGACGTCCTCGCCGCCTGTGTCGGACAGGTCACCGCCGCCCCGCTACGTCGGCACGGCGTGCCGGTGGTCACCCCGAACCGGGCCCGACTCGGCGGCCTGGTCCAGGCCATCGTGGACGAGCTTCCGCGCCGGGCGATCAGCGTCAAGGTCGCCGGGCACCTGCTGACCCTGCGTGGGCACGCGGCCATCCTGGACGGCGAACTGCGCCCGCTGGCCCCCGCGCCGATGGCCGTGCTGCGGGCACTGGCGACCACGCCCGGCCGGGTGATGTCCCGGGCCGACCTGCTCCGGACGTTGCCACGCGGCGCCGACGAGCATGCCGTGGAAATGGCCGTGGCCCGGCTGCGGGCCGGGCTCCGTGCCCCCGGTCTGGTGCAGACCGTGGTCAAGCGCGGCTACCGCCTGCCGGTCGACTGACCATCGGTCCCCGCCTCGGACACGGCCGTCCCCCGCCGCACGACCCGGCGCACCGTCGGAGGCGACCGCCGTCCGACGGCCGGTCGGCGTGGCGTCGCCACCACGCCGNCCGGCTGCGGATGACTAGCCGACCGGCGCGGGCTGGCCACGGCCGTGCTCCGCCCGGAGCGTCGCCATGGCGTGCTGCACCACGTTGACCAGTACGTGCTTGACCGACTCGCGGTGACGCGCGTCACACATCACCAGCGGCACGTGCGGCGCGATCGCCAGCGCCTCCCGTACCTCGTCCGNCTCGTACCGTGGAGCGCCGTCGAAGCAGTTCAACGCCACCACGTACGGCAGCTTCCGGTTCTCGAAGTAGTCGAGCGGCGCGAACGCGTCGGTGATCCGCCGTGTGTCGACCAGCACCGCGGCACCGACCGCACCGCGGATGATCTCGTCCCACATGAACCAGAACCGGGNCTGCCCCGGCGTACCGAACAGGTAGAGGATCAGGTCCGGGGCCATGGTGATCCGACCGAAGTCCATGGCGACCGTGGTCGTCTCCTTGCCCGGCACCTTGGACGGATCGTCGATGCCCACCCCGGCGGCGGTCATCACCGCCTCCGTGGTCAGTGGGGTGATCTCGGAGACGGCGCCCACGAGCGTCGTCTTGCCCACCCCGAACCCGCCCGCAATGACGATCTTGGCGGAGGTGATGCCCCCACCGCCACCGCCGCGGCGTGGCCGGGCCGGGTCATAGCCTGCGAAGTCCACTTAGCACCCTCTCAAGCAGTTCCATCCGCTCCTCGTACGCCTCCACCGGGGGAGCGGCATTGTGCAGCGTCAGCAGGCTTTCCGCCACCATGTCGGCGACCAGCACCCGGGCGACACCCAACGGAAGCCGGGTGTACGCGGCGATCTCCGCCAGTGACTGCGCACGGTTCTCACAGATGGTGGCGATGCGGTGCTTGTCGTGACCGGCGAAGCGGGACTCGACGACCGCGGCCGGGCTCGCCGAGAGCACCGCTTCGAGAGCGATCTCCTGACGGGGCTCGGTACGACCGCGGGTGACCGCGTACGGCCGGACAAGGGCACCCCGCGGATCCTCACGTCGTCCCTCCACCTTGCGGTCACCCCCTCTTGCTCGGGCTGCGGCTGCACCGGGTCCATCCTGCGGTCACATGTGCTACTGGCGCGCGACAGCCTCGCGGGGCAGCGGCACCAGGGCGGCACCCACCCGCTCCACGAGCAACGCCATCTCGTAACCCACCTGACCCACGTCGCAGTTGCGGGCGGCCAGCACAGCCAACGCAGACCCATCGCTGATCGACATCAGGAACAGGTAGCCACTGTCCATTTCGATGACAGTCTGCAGGACGCCGCCGGCGTTGAACATCCGTGCGGCACCGTCAGTCAGACTGACCACACCGGAGGCGATCGCCGCGAGCTGATCGGCCCGGTCCGGCGGCAGGTCCCGCGAGGAGGCGAGGAGAAGGCCATCCGCCGAGACCGCCACCACGTGCGCGATCCCCGCGACGCTGTCGGCAAAGTTGGTGAGCAGCCAACTCATGTCCTGCATCGCTGCTGGCCTGTTCATCCGCTCGTCTCCTTGGTTGAGGTGGNGCCGTACTGCTCTATACCGGCCGCTCGGCCACGCTGGACCCCGCGGTGGTAGGCCGACAGCAGACCGCGTACTTCATCCGGTGTGCGTCGGGTCCGCTCCCGGGGCTTGGCCTCGACCCCGCCCGGCACCAACTGCGCCTGCGGCACCCGCTTGGGCAGACCGGACCGGGTGGTGCCCGCGGTGGTCGGCATGGCAGCCCGGCTGGCCAGGGCCCAGCCCTCGTCGGCGGCCGTCCGCCAGGCACCCGCGGGCGGGGCCGACTGCGCGGCCGAGGCCGGTGCGGAGGCCGGGTCAGCCGACGACGTCGATGATGGAGTGTACGAGGCCGGAGGCGGCGCCGACTGTCCCGGCGTACGGGTGGCCAACGGAGCCCGGCCAGGGGTGGCCGTGCCCGATTCCGAGGACGTCCCCCCGGACGCGGGCGGCTGCTGGTANCCGTCGGCCGGCACGGTGAAGATCGCGGTGGCGTCCGATCCGTGCGAGCGGAACCAGACCGCCTCCATCTCGCGGAAGATCGGCGCCTCGCCGTTGTCCTCGACCCGGGGGGCGACACTCGCCGTGCTGGCGGCCGGCGAGCCCGCGACCGGCCCCGCGGGCAGGCTGGAACCCGGCGTTGTCGTCGGGGTCAGGTTCTGGTTCTGGTTCTGCGCGGCGATCGGACCGGCGGTCCCCGGCGTGCGTCGCGGTAGTGACCCGACGGTCGGGTAGGCCACCGTCGGCGCGCTGACGCCGGATCCGGTGGAGGCGCCCGACGGCGCCGACTGGCCCTGGTTCGGCGGCACGGTCTGGTAGGNCGGTGTGGGCGTGCCGGACAGTTGCGTCGCGGTCAGCTGCGTCGCCGGCTGGGCCGGCGAGGGCGTGGTGTCGACCGGTCGCGGTTGCTCCGGGGCGACCCGGTTCTGCCACTGCGACGGCAGCGCGTTGCGCCACTGGTCGGTCAGCGTCGGGGTGCGCGAGGCTCCGGTCCGCGGCAGCGGCTCCGACCAACCCTCCCCGGTGCCGCTGCTGTTCGCCGACGCGGCCGACGGTCCGGGTTCGACGGCGAGCGGCTGCCGCGGACGGCCGAAGACCTGGTCCCGACCCCGGGGCTTGGGCAACACGATGATGCTGGACGGCAGGGTGACCTGGGCGACCGTGCCGCCCTCCACGTTGCGCCGCAGGTCGACCCGGATGCCGTGCCGGTGGGCCAGCCGACCGACCACCGCCAGGCCCATGAGGCGGAAGGTCGCCACGTCGACGGCGGGCGGCTCCGCCAACCGACGGTTGAGGGCGTCCATCTGCTCCTCGCTGAGCCCCAGACCGCGGTCCTCGATCTGGATCAGCACGTAGTCGCGGATGCGGCGGGCCTCGGCGACCACGCTGGTGTGCGGCGGCGAGAACCGGGTCGCGTTGTCGAGAAGCTCGGCGACGAGCCGGACGACGTCGTTGACGGCCTGGGCGGCGACGGAGATGTCGGGGTCGACCGTGCCGAACTCGATCCGGTTGTAGAGCTCGACCTCCGACTGCGCCGCGCGCAGCGTGTCGATCAGCAGCGCGTCCTCGCGACGCGGAGGGGTGGAGTCGGCGCCGGCCAGCACGAGCAGGTTCTCGTCGTTGCGGCGCATCCGGGTGGCCAGGTGGTCGAGCTCGAAGAGCTTCGCGAGCCGCTTCGGGTCCTCCTCGCCCTGCTCGATCGCATCCAGTTCGCCGATCATCCGGTCGACCAGGGTCTGGCTGCGGCGGGCCAGGCTGAGGAACATCGCCGACACGCTCGTCCGCAGGGCGGCCTGCTCGGCGGCGATCCGGACCGCCTCCCGGTGGACGACGTTGAAGGCGAGGGCGACCTGACCGATCTCGTCCTTGTTCGGAAGCTGGATCGGGTCACGGACCTGGCGGACGACCTCCTCGACCCCGCCCTCACCGAGGGTGCCGACGTTCTGCAGCCGCTTGACCGCCTCCGGCAGGTCGTGGTTCGCCACCGACAGCGCGCCCTCCCGCAGCCGCCGCAGCGACTGGTTGAGCGAGCGGGCGAGCGCGACGGCGAGCGCGATCGCGATGAGCAGGGTGAGCAGCACGATCACCGACTCGACGATGGCCTGCTGAACCACCTCGGACCGGGCCCGGTCGGCCTGGTCGAGCAGGTCCGCCTCCATCTGGGTCTCCGCCCACCGCATCAGGTCGTTGATCGCGCCGATCGCGATCGCCGCCTCGTGGGGCGTCATCGGGGCCCGCTGGCCGACCGAGCGGGTCAGCTCCTGGGCGACCTTGTCGGCGAGGAGCGCGGCGTCACCGGTGACCGCGCCGTTCAACACGTCGCGCTGGCGGGCGTTGGCGGAGGCGGCGAAGGCCAGCAGCGCCTCCTGCTGCCCGGTCAGGGTGGCCACGAAGGCCGAGAACTGCTCCTCGTCGAGCCTCCCGCCGGCGAGGGCGCCGTAGACGACCGCCTCCTCCTCGGCGACGGCCTTCTTGGCCTGGGCGAGCGAGGAGAGGGTACGGATGCTGTCCCCGACCGCGCCCTCACCGGAGAGCTGGCCGAGGGCGTCGCCGTACGACACCAGGGCGTCGACGATCACACCGTACCGGAGGGCGGCCTCGGAGGGTGCCATCCGGCGCTGGTCCAGCACCTCCTGGCGGGTGCCGTTGAGGGTCGCCAGCCGGTCGTCGATGACGTCGAGCCGGGCCTGCACCGAGGNGGGGATCTCACCCAGCTCGGTACGGCGGCTGTTGTAGGCGGCGATCCGCTCGTCGGTGTTCCGGATGGCGGTGTTGTACGCGTCGGTGTTGGCCTTCGGGTCGGCGAGCAACCGCGCCGCCGCCATCCGTTCACTGTGGATGTCCTGGGTGAGCGCCGAGACGTCGGTGGAGAGCTCGGTGAGCGAGCGCACGACGGTGGCCTGGTACGCCTCCCGGCCGATGTCGACCAGCCGAATCGACGCCAGCGCGATGACCGCCGCGACCGGCACGACGAGGATCAGCGCGAGTTTGGACCGGATTCGGGCGTCCCGCAGCCGTGGGATCCAGCGCCGTCGTGCGGTCCCCTCCCGCGGGCCTTTGGCGGGCAGGGTCGTAGGTCCGGTGCTCACGACATCGCCTCCGTCGATTCTTTACGTGACCCGTCGACCGATGCCTGCTGCAGCGGATCGAGCCGCACGCGGCACGGCCGCGATTTCATCAGATGAAGGCCGCTTTGGGAAGCGACGGTAGGGTACCGAAGGCGCCGCATCCCGCGTTCACTACCCTCGGGTCCAACGGATCGACGAAACGGCACGCCTCTGATCAGGAGATATATCACCAGAGTGGCGGTTTGATTCTGGATAGTTACGCTCCACCCCTGCTCCCTCTTTATCACTATGTGGGATACGACGTCCCGAGACCATCCGGGCTATCCGGCGCTTGACCGAGGCGCCTGGGCATTGGCAAGGTTTTGCGAGTTTGAAGGCTTCGCCTGAACCGTACGCCAGAACCGCGTTTCAATCCATTGTGGAGGACGGCGTCGGCGACGCGGACCGGCCCCGCCGCGCCGCAAACTTGGAGGACTGAGTTGAGGCCCATCCGCTCCGCGATACCGGCGCTGCTCGCGTCGGTCATCATGGCGACCTCGTTGACCGGTTGCCAGTTCGGCGACGCCGAGCAGGCGACCGGCGAAATCCTGATCGGTGCCGATCTGGAACTCTCCGGTGCGGCGGCGCAGGTCGGCAAGGCCTACCNGCGCGCGCTGGAGCTCAAGGTCGAGCAGGTCAACGAGTCCGGTGTGCTGGGCGGCCGCAGGCTCCGGCTGGACGTCCGGGACAACCGGTTCGACCAGAAGGTGTCGGAGAGCAACATCGGCGACTTCGCCAGCAACCCGGCGATCAGCGCCATCATCATGGGCAGCTGCAACGAGTGCGCCATCAGCGCCGCGAAGACCGTCAACGACCGGCGGGTGCCGACCATCGCCCTGGCCCCGGCCAGCGACGTCGCCGCCCCGGCCGCCGACCGGCGGTACATGTTCAAGCTGGGTCCGAACGCCCGTGACAACGCCGCGGCCATCGTCACCGAGCTCTCCAACCGCAAGGCGAAGACCGTCGCGCTGTTGCACACCAACGACAAGTACGGCCAGGAGGGCCTGCGGACCCTCCGCACCGAGCTCAGGAAGGCGGGCATCGACCTGAGCGGTGCCCGCGCCGTCCAGCCCACCGACACGGACGTGAGCCAGGCGGTGCAGGCGCTGGTCGCGAGCGTGCCCGACGCGGTGGTGGTCTGGGCACCGGCCCAGCAGGCCACGCTGGCGAGCACCAGCCTCGCGGAGGAGAAGTTCAAAGGTGACGTCTTCTTCGACGGCGTGGCCGCCGGCGACCTGTTCCTCGGCAGCGCGGGCCGGGCCGCGGAGGACACCGTCATGGTGTTCACCCAGACCATGGCGATCGACGACGTCATCGCGACCACTCCGGCGAAGGCGGCCCGCAAGCAGTGGNTCATGGACTACACGGCACGGTTCGGCGGCTACTACGGGTACTCGTCGTTCGCGGCGGACGCGGTGCAGCTCATCGTCGACGCGATCAACCGGGCCGGTGAGGATGGCGTACCCAACCGGGACACGATCCGGAACCTGCTGGAAACCTCGGAGACCGACGGTCTGTCCGGTCCGATCCGGATCACGCCGGAGAACCACTCGGGACTCATGCCGCAGGCGCTGACCCTCCTGGTGGCCCGCGGAGGGCGTTGGCGGCTGGCCGGCTGACGCGGCGGCCGGCCCGCCCGACGGGTGGGCCGGCCGCACGTCACCGTTTCGGAAATGCAATGTGGATTTCCGATGTGGACACGCACGGCGTCGCCTCCGGTCACGTTCGGTAGATTTCGGCATGGTCGGCCGCGAAACCAGGCAGGTCCTGGTCGCGGCCGAGGCCGACCGCCCGATAGCCTGTCCCCTCTCGACGAGCGAATGAGGTGAGTGAGCGATGATCCGACTCACCGGAGNCTCCCGGACCTTCGGCGGTCGGTCCGGAACGGTGGAGGCANTGCGGGGCATCGACCTCGAGGTCGCGGCGGGCGAGTTCGTCGCGGTGGTGGGACGGTCCGGCTGCGGCAAGTCCACCATGCTGCGGCTGATCGCCGGCCTGCTGCCGGTCACCGAGGGCGAGGTGCGGGTCGCGGGCAGCGTCGTGGACAAGCCCCGCCGCGACATCGCCATGGTCTTCCAGCGTCCCGCGCTGCTGCCGTGGCGCTCGGTTCTCGACAACGTGCTGCTACCCACCGAGATCTTCGGCTGGTCGAGGTCCGAGCACCGGAAGCGGGCCCGGGAGCTGCTGGACATGGTCGGGCTCAGCGGGTTCGAGAAGCGCCTGCCGCACGAGCTGTCCGGCGGCATGCAGCAGCGGGTCTCGCTCTGTCGGGCGCTGATCCAGCAGCCCAAGGTGNTGCTGATGGACGAGCCCTTCTCGGCGCTCGACGCCCTCACCCGGGAGGAGCTCTCGGTCGANCTGCAGCGGATCCACATGGAGCACTCGGCGACGATCGTCTTCGTCACCCACTCGATCGACGAGGCGGTGCTCCTCGCGGACCGGGTCGTCGTGCTGAGCCCACGGCCCGGACGCATCCGCAAGGTGCTCGACATCGACATTCCCCGGCCGCGCTCCCTGGGGCGCANCGCGCACCTGGAGGATGTCGCCCGGTGCAGCGCCGAGCTGCACGAACTGCTCCTCGACCAGCACCAGCCCGCCCCGGTCGCCTGAGGTCGGGGCGTCAGACCTGCCGGGTGCCCACCGGGCGCCCGTCGACGACGCGCCGGGCCGGCCCGGGCGGATCCCGGGTCGGCCCGGACCGGGGCGAGGTCGGGCGACGCCGACCGCGACGGCCCGCCCGCGTTCCGACCGGCGCCGGCCGGAGCTCAGGTCGTCGGCACGTAGACGCTCCCGCCCGCGGCGAGAAACTCGTCGGACTTCCTCCTCATCCCCTGCTCGGCGTACTCCTTCAGGTCCTGGGTGATCCGCATCGAGCAGAACTTCGGTCCGCACATCGAGCAGAAGTGCGCCGTCTTGGCGGGCGCGGCCGGCAACGTCGCGTCGTGGTACGACCGTGCGGTCTCCGGGTCGAGGGAGAGGTTGAACTGGTCCTCCCAGCGGAACTCGAAGCGGGCCTTCGACAGCGCGTCGTCCCAGGCCCGCGCCCCCGGGTGCCCCTTGGCCAGGTCGGCCGCGTGCGCCGCGATCTTGTACGCGATCACCCCCGCCTTCACGTCCTCCCGGTTCGGCAGCCCCAGGTGCTCCTTCGGGGTCACGTAGCAGAGCATCGCGGTGCCGTACATTCCGATCATCGCGGCCCCGATCGCCGAGGTGATGTGGTCGTACCCCGGAGCGATGTCGGTGGTGAGCGGACCGAGGGTGTAGAACGGCGCGCCCCGGCAGACCTCCTGCTGGAGATCGACATTCTCTTTGATCTTGTGCATCGGCACGTGCCCCGGTCCCTCGACCATCACCTGGACGTCGTGCTCCCGGGCGATGGCCGTGAGCTCGCCGAGAGTACGCAGCTCGGCGAACTGGGCCTCGTCGTTCGCGTCGGCGATCGAGCCGGGCCGCAGTCCGTCTCCGAGTGAGAAGGTGACGTCGTAGCGGGCGAAGATCTCGCAGAGTTCGGCGAAGTGGGTGTAGAGGAAGTTCTCCCTGTGGTGCGCCAGACACCAGGCGGCCATGATGGAGCCGCCCCGGGAGACGATCCCGGTGACCCGGTTCACCGCCATGGGGACGTACGCCAGCCGCACCCCGGCGTGCACGGTCATGTAGTCGACGCCCTGCTCGGCCTGCTCGATCACGGTGTCCCGGANCACCGCCCAGTCCAGCTTCGCCGGGTTCCCGCCGACCTTCTCCAACGCCTGGTAGATCGGCACCGTCCCGACCGGTACCGGCGCGTTGCGGATGATCGCCTCCCTGGTCTCGTGGATCCGCGCGCCCGTGGAGAGGTCCATCACCGTGTCCGCGCCCCACCGGATCGCCCAGGTCAGCTTCTCCACCTCCTCCTCGATGGACGAGGTGACGGCAGAGGTGCCGATGTTGGCGTTCACCTTCACCAGGAACCGCTTCCCGATGATCGCCGGCTCGCACTCCGGGTGGTTGACGTTGAGCGGCAGCACCGCCCGGCCGGCGGCGATCTCCTCCCGGACCACCTCGACCGGCACTCCCTCCCGGATCGCGACGAACTCCATCTCGGGAGTCACGATCCCGGCGCGGGCGTACGCGAGCTGGGTCGGCCGGGCCCCGTCCCGCCCGGCCAGCGGGGTACCGGCGCCCCGGACCGGGGCCACGTCGCCCCGCTCCGCGATCCAGGCGCCGCGCAGNGGCGGCAGNCCCGCACCGGGGTCGGAGCCGGGCCCCGACGTGTCGTAGAGCCGGACCGGCGGTTCGTCCCCGGTCAACCGCACCTCGGCGAAGGGCACCCGGAGATCCGGGCGGCTTCCCTCGACGTACACCTTGCGGCGAGTCATCACGGTTTCCACCTCCCTGCTGTCGGACCCCGCGGGTCCTCCTGGTCGTCTCCGCCGGACCAGCCGTGGTGGTCCAGCGGTCCGTGACCGCCACCGAGATCCCAGTGCCGGGCCCCGCGCAGCGCCCGNCCGACGTACCGCTTGGCGGCGTCCACGGCAGCCGGCACCGGGTCGCCGAGGGCGAGCCGGGCGGCGATCGCGGCCGAGAAGGAACACCCGGTGCCGTGGGTGTTCCGGGTCGACACCCACGGCCCGCGCAACAGTCGCACCTCGCTGCCGGTCCACAGCACGTCGACCGCGGCGTCGGGTTCGCGTCCGGTACCGGTCGCCCCGGCGTCCCCGCCGGTGACGACCACGTACCGGGGCCCCCGCTCGGCGAGCTGCCGGGCCGCCCTCGCCATCTCCTCGACGGTGGTGACCGGCCAGCCGAGCAGGGCCGAGGCCTCCGCCCGGTTCGGGGTCGCCACCAGTGCGTACGGCAGCAGTCGGGCCACCGCCTCGACCACGCCCAGCCGGTGCCCGCTGGTCGAGACCAGCACCGGATCGACCACGAGGTTGGGCAACAGCCCGGCCCGGGCCGCGTCGGCCACCGCCTCGGCCACCGCCGCACCGCCGAGCNTCCCGGTCTTCACCGCCACCGGCGGCAGATCCTCGACGAGCGCGGTGATCTGCTCGGTCACCATCTCGGCGGGAACGGGTGAGACGGCGCGGACCGCGCGGGTGTTCTGCGCGGTGACCGCGGTCAGCACCGAGGTGCCGTAGACCCCGAGCGCCGCGAAGACCTTCAGGTCGGCCTGGATTCCCGCCCCCGCCCCGGAGTCGGACCCGGCCACGGTGAGCACCACCGGCGGGGTCATCCGGCCCACCTCCCCNCCGCCACCGGGCCCGACGCCGCCGCGGTGAGGTCCCGGACCAGCCCGGCCGGGTCGGCGGCCCGCATCACCGCCCCCATCACCGCCACCCCGGCCGCCCCGGCGGCCCGGCAGGCCACCACCCGCTCCGGCGTGTCGACACCGCCGAGCGCGAGGGCCGGCACCGGGGTGCGGGCGACGAGCCTGGCCAGCCCGCCCGGCTCCAGTGGCGGGCCGTACCCGGGCTTGGACGGGGTCGGGAACACCGGGGACAGGGTGACGTAGTCCTCCGTGGAGAGCCGGCGCAGTTCGGCCTCGTCGTGACAGGAGCGGCCGACCAGCGGCAGCGCCGGCGGCGGATAGGGCCCGGCGGCGGTCAGGTGCACGGCGTCGCCGTCGAGCGGGTCCGGGCCGGCGACCAGCAGTCTTCCGCCGACCGGGGAGAGCAGCGCGCGCAGCCGCCGGGCCAGCGCCAGACGCTCGGCGCGGGGCAGGTCCCGCTCCCGGAGCAGCACCCAGCGCGCCCCACCGGCGACCGCGGCCTCGACGACCTCGGGCAGCGGACGCCGCGCCTGCCGCCGGTCGGTCACCACCACGACCCCGTGCGGAACGGTGCCGCCGGTGCCGCCACCGACGGCCGCGGTTTCCCGGTTCACAGCTCCGGCCGCCCGTCGTCCGGTGTGGACGCCAGCGCGTGGAAGCGGCGCGGGATCCGCCCCGCCCCGGCGGCCAGCCACCCCGCCTCGACGGCGTGCCGCATCGCGGTCGCCATCCGCACCGGGTCCGCCGCCCGGGTCACCGCGCTGGCCAGCAGCACCGCGTCACAGCCCAGCTCCATCGCCAGCGCCGCGTCGGAGGCGGTACCGATCCCGGCGTCGAGGATCACCGGTACGTCGACGCTCTGCCGCAGCAGCCGGATCTGGTGCGGGTCGGTGATGCCCAGCCCCGAGCCGATCGGCGCGCCCGCCGGCATCACCGCGGCGCAGCCGAGGTCGGCGAGCCGCCGGGCCAGCACCGGATCGCCGGTGGTGTACGGCAGCACGGTGAACCCGTCGGCGACCAGCTGTTCGGCGGCGGCGACCAGCTCGACCGCGTCGGGCAGCAGGGTCCGCTCGTCCCCGATCACCTCGAGCTTCACCCACGACGTCCCGAACGCCTCCCGGGCGAGCCGGGCCGTCGTCACCGCCTCGGCGGCGGTACGGCAGCCGGCGGTGTTCGGCAGCAGCCGGACGCCGCAGCGGGTGAGGACGTCCAGCAGTCCGCCGCCCATCGTGGCGCTGCTGTCGACCCGGCGCAGCGCCACGGTGACCAGCTCCGTCCCGCTGGCCCGGATCGCCTGTTCCAACACGTGCGGGCTGCTCGCCCCGCCGGTGCCGAGAATGAGTCGGGACCGGAACGTCTCGCCGGCGAGAACGAACCCGTCGGCGACGGCGGTGGCGGGGTTCAACACGGTGGTCACCACGCTCACCCGCCCTGGGCCGCGGTCAGCNCCTCGACCCGGTCTCCGTCGCGCAACGTCCGGGCCGCCCAGCCGACCCGGGGTACGACCTCGCCGTTCACCGCCACCGCCACCCCGCGGCTCTCCGGGATCATCTCGCTCACCAGATCAGCCAGCGTGATCGCGGCGGACACCCGCCGCCCCACTCCGTTCACGGTCAGTTCCATGGTGTCCTCCCGGCTTGAGACATCCCGGGTCCGGCGTCCTGTCCGGCCCCGGACGAATCCCGGACGGTGCCCGCCCCGAACCGGTCCGGGGCGAACGGGACGAGCAGCGGATCGGCCACGCCGGTTGCCAGCAGGTCCGCGACCAGGTCGGCGGTGAGCGGGGTCAACACGATCCCGTTGCGGTGGTGCCCGCTCGCGACCAGCACGTCGGGACGCCCCGGCAGCGGGCCGAGCAGCGGCGCGTTGTCCGGCGTGCCGGGGCGCAGCCCGGCACGGGCCTCCACCAGCTCGTACTCGCCGAGCTCCGGCAGCACGTCGGTGGCGGCGCGGAGCAGCTCCAGCACGGCGCCGGCGGTGACCGTGAGATCACCGCGCTCCTCGGCGGTGGCACCGACCACCACCTCCCCGTCGACACGGGGGACGAGGTAGACGGAACGGCCGTCGGCATGACCCCGGATGACGTGGCGGAAACCGGGCGCGGCCCTGCCGGGCGCCCGCAACCGCAGGACCTGCCCCTTCACCGGGCGGATCGGCAGGCCGGTCAGCGCGGCGGTGGCGCAGCCGGCGGCCACCACCACCCGCCCGGTCGGTGGCACCTCGGCGAGCGTGGCGACCCGCCGGGCGACCAGCCGGACCCCGGCCCCGACGGCCGCGACCCGCAGCGCGGCCACCAGCCGGCGCGGGTCCACCTGGTGGTCGTCGGGGGCGAACGCGCCGCCGCGCAGCCGGGTCGCCAGCAGGGGCTCCCGGGCCCGCAGCTCCGCCGGACGCAGCGGCGTCACCGGCAGTCCGAGGTCCCGCTGGTACGCCCAGAGCCGCTCCGCCTCGGCGAGGTCGTCACCGGTGAGGGCGACGACGAGGGTGCCCTCGGTGCGGTAGCCGAGGTCCCGGCCGGTCCGTGCGGTCAGGTCGGCGGCGAAGTCGGGCCACCGCGCGGCGGCGGCGACCAGCAGCGCGGTCAGCGCCCGTTCGCCGAAGTGCGCCTCGGTCACCGGGGCCAGCATGCCGGCGGCGGCGTGGGACGCCCCCGAGCCGGGGGCCGGGTCGTACAGCGTGACCCGCATGCCGCGGTCGGCGCAGCGCCAGGCGACGGCCAGCCCGATCGGGCCGCCGCCGACCACCGTGACGTCGGGACGTCGGTGGCTCAGCATGCCGCCACCCCGGTGGAGTGCGCACGGGCGCCTCCACCGGGTGGCGAGCGTCGGTCGGTTCCGGCCGGGGTGACGGCGTCCGGCTCGCCGGCCGCCCCGACGTCCAGCGCGGCGAGCAGCTCGGCGGTGGCCCGGGCCGGGTCGGCGGCCAGGGAGATGGCCCCGACGACCGCCACCCCGTACGCCCCGGCGGCCCGCAGCGCGGGCACCCGCGCGGCGGTGACCCCGCCGATCGCGATCACCGGCACGGACACCGCCGAGGCGACCCGCCGGATGCCGTCCGGGCCGATCGGTGCCGGCAGTCCGTCCTTCGTGGCCGTGGCGTAGCAGGGCCCGACACCGAGGTAGCTGGCGCCGGCCGCCACCGCCGCCGCCCCCGTCTCGGGGTCGCGGGCGGTCGCGCCGAGCAGGGCCGCCGGACCGAGCAGCCGCCGGGCGGCGTCGACGGGCAGATCCCGGGCGCCGACGTGCGCCCCACCCGCTCCGGCCGCGAGTGCGACGTGCAGCCGGTCGTTGACCAGACAGGTCGCCCCGGCCTGGTCGCACAGCGCGCGGATCTCACAGGTCAGCTCGTACGCCGTCCGGTCGTCGACGTCGTCCTCGACCCGTACCTGGACGACCAGTTCGGGGCCGGCCACCGACAACGCGGCCCGCACCGTCGCGAGCGGGTCCCGACCCGGCCGGGTGTCGGTGACGAGATGAAGTCGACCAAGGTACGACATGGCAACACTCCTCCCTGCGCCGGCATTACCCGGATCAGGTTCGACGGTCGGGGGCTCCAGCCCCCCTCTCAGCCCGGTACACCGGGCTCCCGTGGGTTACTTGTCGGCGACGATACGCGCTCGGCGACGCCGTCGTAAAGTCCCGTGATCCGGCGGGACCGGGGCCGACGTCGCCGATCGCCGTCGCGGGCCCGCCGGCACCACGGCGGTCCCCACCCCCGTCCCACCGGCTCACGGACGTCCGACCGGGGCGTCGGGCTGGACGCGCGGTGTCGTCACCTCGCCCGCCGGGGCGGGCAGACCCCACCGCGCGGCCGGTGCGCCGACCGGACGGGCGGGGCCGACCGGGAATGGCGCACCGGGACGGCGACGGGTCAGAGCAGGGCGCGCAGCGCGGACAGGTCCTCGGCGCTCGGGCGCCAGCGACCAGCCGCGGCGTTGGCGCGTACCTGCTCGGCGCTGGTGGCCCCGGCGATCACCGAGGTCACCGCCGGCTGGGCGGCCAGCCCACCGATCGCCACGTCCAGCATGGACAGTCCGCGCTCGGCGGCGAATTTCTCGATGGCCTCGATCGTGTCCCAGGGCGCGGAGGCGAGCCGCTGCGCGTAACGGGGTGCGTTGCCGGCGAGCCGGCTGCCGGCGGGCGGCGGAACGTTGCGCCGGTACTTGCCGGTGAGCAGCCCGTCGGCGAGCGGGAAGTACGGCAGCACACCCAGCCCGAAGTGCTGGGCGGCGGGTACGACCTCGGCCTCGGCCTCCCGGTGCAGCAGGCTGTAGTGGTTCTGGGCGCTGACGAAGGGTGCCCAGCCGTGGGTCCGGGCGGCCCAGGCCGCGTCGGCGATCTGCCAGCCGGCGAAGTTGGAGTTGCCGAGGTAGCGCACCTTGCCGGCCCGGACCAGGTCGTCGAGCGCGCTCAGGGTCTCCTCGATCGGCGTACCCGGGTCGGGCTGGTGCATCTGGTAGAGGTCGATCCAGTCGGTGCCGAGTCGGCGCAGCGACGCCTCCACCGCCCTGACGATGTACCGGCGGGCGCCCCGGGCGCCGTGGTCCGGCCCGTTCAGCCCGCCCATGTCCATGCCGAACTTGGTCGCCACCACCACGTCGTCGCGCCGGCCGCGCAGCGCGGCGCCGAGCATCTCCTCCGAGCTGCCCTTCGGCTCGCCGTAGATGTCGGCCGTGTCGAAGAAGTTGATCCCGACGTCCAACGCGGCGTCGACCACCGCCCGGGTCCCCGCGGCGTCGAGCTTGCGCCCGAAGTTGTTGCAGCCGACCCCGACCACGGACACCACGAGTCCGGAGTTGCCCAATCGGCGGTAGGTCATCTCACTCATAAGATCACCCTACGCGCGCCCGGTGCGCCGACGCGCGGCGTACCGGACCGGGACCGCCGGACGGTGGAACGATTCTTCGTGACGTGTTCGCACCACGGGTGAGAACAGCTCGCGAAATTGATTCACGCGGCACGCGAAACGCCACGCCACAGCGCGTCGCAGGAATGTCGACGTAACTGTTGTATGGTGACCCCGAATGCGGCGACCAATTGTTTTCACCTGCCCTTCCCCGGTCGCCGCACGGCGCTCGGAGGCGTGGGTTCCCATGGCGGTGACCGGCCGATTCGACCATCCCGGTGTGGATCTGTCGCGCGTTCCCGCGCAACTTCCCCGCAACGACGACGCAGCCCTCGACGTCTCCGTCGTCCTGCCCTGCTACAACGAGCAGGCGCACGTCCTGACGGAGATCCAACGGATCACGAAAGCGCTGGACGCCAGCGGCCTCCGATACGAACTCATCGCGATCGACGACGCCTCCACCGACGGCACCCTGCACGTTCTGCGTGAGGCGAGCACCCGTTTCCCGCACCTACGGGTGCTGGCCTTCCACCGCAACGGCGGCTCCGGCACCGCCCGCCGGATCGGCACCCAGCAGGCGCGCGGCGGCATCGTGGTCTGGACCGACGCCGACATGACCTACCCGAACGAGCGGATCCCCGAACTCGTCCGGCTGCTGCTCACCCAGCCACAGGTCGACCAGGTGGTCGGGGCACGGACCAGCGAGCAGGGCAGTCACAAGCTCCTCCGGGTCCCCGCCAAGTGGCTCATCCGGAAGATCGCCGAGTGGCTCGCCGGCACCCGGATCCCCGACCTCAACTCGGGCCTGCGGGCGTTCCGCCGCGACGTCGCGCTGCCGTACCTCCGGCTGCTGCCCCCCGGGTTCTCCTGCGTGACGACGATCACGATGGCGTTCCTGCACAACCAGCACGACGTGCAGTACGTCCCGGTCGAGTACGCCCCCCGGTCGGGGACCTCCAAGTTCCACCTCGTCCGGGACGCCTACCGCTACCTCCTCCAGGTGCTGCGCATGGTCATGTACTTCAACCCGCTCAAGGTGTTGATGCCACCCGCCCTGTGGCTGCTCGCCGTCGGCACCGCGAAGACCGGGTACGACCTGGTCGTGCACCCGGTCCGGATCGCGACCAACACGGTGCTGCTGCTCTGCGCCGGACTGATCATCGCCGCGGTGGCGCTCCTCGCCGACCTCATCGTCCGGTCCCGGGTGGACTGGCCGACCGGAAACCATCCGTGACGACGGCCGGCACCACCCCGGGCCCGCCCTCCGGCACGCCTCCCGCTCCGTCGGCCGGCCTGTCCGCCACACCGTCGACCGGTCCGGGCACCGTCGCCCCCGCCGCCGCGGCCGGAGGCGGTCGCCGCGACGGGGCCGTACCCCGCCCCGTCCACGACCGCCGCGGGTGGTCCGCGGTCGCCGCCCTCACCGGCCTGGTCGCGCTGACCTGGCTGCCCCGCCTCGACGCGCCGTTCGGCGACGACCACCTGGGTCGGATCATCGGACGGTACGCCCTGCACCTGCGGAACCTCCAGGAGCACGGCGTCCTCGGCTCACACCTCGGCGCCGACTGGGCGCCGTACGCCTCACTGCCGTACGCGCACCACCCGCCACTGCTGAACCTGCTCACCGCGCTGTGCGGACTGCTGCCCGGCAACGGCGAGTACCAGGTGTGGCTGCCGGCGTACCTGCTCGCCCTGTTGATCATCCCTTCCGCGGCCGCGCTGCTGCGCGGGTTCGGGATCCGGTGGAGCGCCACCCTGCTCGCCGTCGGACTGATGGTGGCCACGACCTTCTACTGGGTCTACGGCCCGCTGATGGTCGACCTGGGGCCCGTCCTGGCGCTGTCGGCCGGGGTCGTGCGGCTGCGCCGGCAGCCCCACCCGTCCCGCCGGCTGGTGGCCGCCACCTGTGTCGCCGCCCTGCTCAGCACTCTGGTGTCGTGGCCCGGCGTCGTGCTCGCCGCGCTGCTCGGCGGCTGGCTGCTGGCCGCCCGGCGCCGCCTCGACCGGGTGGTGCTCCTGGTGGGCGCCAGCATGCTGGTCGGGGCGGCGGTGAGTGTCGCGTTCGTCGCCGGGGTCACCGGGCTGGCCCGGCTCGGCAGCCAGGCGGAACTCCGCAGCACCGGCGGTGGCTACGGCCTCCGGCAGTTCCTCGACCGGCAGTGGCGGTACGCCCGCGACCTGCTTCCGGTCTGGTACCTCGTGGTGTTGCCGCTCGGCGGGCTCGCCGGCCTGCTCGACCGTCGCACCCGCGGCTACCTGGCACTCGCCTCCGGCTTCACCGCCGCGTGGATCCTGGTGTTCAACAACGGGGCCTTCGTCCACTCGTACTGGTCGTACCCGGTCCTGGTGGTGGGCCTGGTCGGGACGGGTGCGCTGGTCGACCGCACCGTCGCCGAGACCACCGTGACGGTCACCGTACGGCGGTGGGTGGCGGCGCTGGCCGGTGCCGGCCTCGTGGCGTACCTCGGGGTGCTGGCCCTCGGCCCGGTCGGGCAGCGGCTCGTCGACGAACCGGCGCGGGCCGGCCGGCTCGTCGCCTCCCATCCACCGGCGCCCCACCAGCGGTACGCCTGGGTCGTCGGCAGCGGTCTGAACAGCCCGCGCTGGCTCACCTACTACTGGAACCTGCCGCCGCGGGTCCTCACCGACGCGGACCTGGCCGACGACGCCACCCGCCCCGACGAGTTGGTGCTGGTGGATCTGGCGAGACGGCCGGCCTGGCTGCCCGCGTCGGTCGAGTCGGCCGCGGTGGCCAGGAACGGCCGCTACGCTCTGGTCCCCGTCGCCGCCCTGCGGTCGGCCGCGCACCGTGACTGAGCGCGCACCGTGACTGAGCGCGCACCGTGACTGAGCGCGCGGCGACGACACGCGCGACGTCGACGCCGGCTCCGCCGGTCAGGGCGTCGGGTGCCGCCGGCGCCTCCACCCGGCTCGCCCGCGCTCCACCCGGGCCGCACCGCCACCGGGAACACGGGTGTCCGGCCGGCGGAGGCCGACCACGTGTCACCCGGGGCGGGTGGCCACCGCGACGAGTCCNGGACCGCGGTCCGGTCGCATCCGCTGGAGCGCGGCGAACGGCGACACCGCCATCCGGATGATCCCCCCGACGAGCGAGCCCCGCGGCTGGAGGACACGACCGGACCGCGTGGTCCGCTCCTCGGCCGTACCGTTCGCCCCGCCACCCGANCCCCGGCCGCGAGCCCAACGGTTCCGNACCTCGTCGAGCAGATAGCCGAGTGGCCATCCGTAGTGGACGATTCTGATCTGCGTCGCACCGGCCTCGGCCAGTCGCTGCCGAAGCTGCTCGGCCGAGTACCGCCGGTAGTGGCCCACCAGGACGTCCCAGGAGCCGAACCGGTCCGGATCGGCCGGCACGGAGAGCAGCAGACGCCCACCCGGCCGGACCAGTGGCAGCCACTCGGCCAGGGCCGCCGCGTCGTCGGCGAGGTGTTCCAGCACCTCGAACGCGCAGACCAGGTCGTACCGTCCCGGCGTCGGGGCCTGCCGGTGGTCGCCGTTGCACACCGTCCCGCCGAGCGGGGTTATCCGCTGCCGCGCGACGTGGTAGCTGCGCGGGTCCGGCTCGACGGCGGTGTAGGTCGCCATCCGGGCCAGCCGGGCACCGACGGAGCCGAGGCCACAGCCCAGCTCCAGGATGGTCTCCGGCTGTTGCTCGGCGATGATCTGGCGGACGATGCTCCAGCGCAACGCCGCCCGGGGCGGCAACGGTGGATCCACCACCCGGTCATCCATCGGACAACCTCCTCTCGACCCCGGTGGTCGGCATCGCGTCGGCCGTGTCCCGCGGTGTCGCCACGCTTCCCGAGGAGGCCTCGCCGCCCGTGAAGATCCTGCCACCGGTACGGTGCCGTACCGGCGTACCGACCACGGCGGCGCGTCGCCCCGGCAGCGCGACGACGGCGGCGAGGCGGTGCCGCAGCGGCGCGACGACGGTCACCGGAGCGAACCGTTCGGCGGCCCGGCGTCGGGCCGCCGCCCGCAGCCGGGCGACCCGATCCGGATCGTCGGCCAACCCGCGCAGCGCGGCGGCGAGCGNCTCCGGATCGCCCGGCGGGACGAACACGGCCGCGTCGCCGAGCGCCCGCCGCTGCGGGACGGTGTCGGAGGTGACGACCGCACACCCCGCCGCCGCACCCTGGAAGACCTTGGTCGGCNCCACCCGCAACGCCTTGTCGGTGTCGCCGAAGATGCCGAGCGCGACGTGGTGCGAGGCGACGCATCGGGGCAGCTCGGCAGCGGGGATCCAGCTGTACCAGGTCACCCGGGGGTTGCTGGCGGCGGCCCGCCGGCAGGCCGGAAGATCCTGGCCGGTCCCCACCATGGTCACCTCGATGCGCGGGTCGTCGGCCAGCAGTGCCAGTGCCGTGCCCACCGTCACCGTGCCGTGCAACGGGGTGTAGAGCCCGACGAAGACCACCCGCAACCGTCCGGGCGCCGCGTGGGGAGCGCCGTCCCACGTCGTTCCGCCGTCCTTCCCGGCAGCGCCGTCCCCACCGGTGGACGTGACACCGCCGGCGGCGGCGAGGTTCGCCCGACCGCCGGCGGCGAACCACTCGGTTCCCGCGCCGACCGGCACCACCACTCCCCGGTCCCGGGCGTGCGCGGGCAACGAGGCCAGGTTCTCCTCGGTGTCCACCACCGCGATGTCGGCCTGTCGGAGCGCGGCGTCGTCGACGATCCGCAGCAACCGGTCTCGCAGCCCGCCACGCTCCACCAGGTGGCGGTCACGGGCCGTGCCGGCCGCGGAGACGAGGTGATCGAGCACGATCGGCGTGCCCCGGAACAGCCACCGGGCCAGGTGGACGTCGAAGTGTCCGAGGTAGCCGACCAGGACACCGTGCACCGCCTCCGCCGAGCCGNGGCGGATCGCCCGNCGGTGACGCCGGGACCGCAGGGCGAGCAGGAGCCAGCACCGAGCCAGCTTGCCGGCCACCAGGGGCAGCCGCCAGGGCTGCCGCAGCGCGGCGACCCGGGCGGCGGTGTCCACCGACAGCGGTACGTTCAGTTCCTCGACCTGGTCCCCGGCGGCCCGGAGGCCCTGCACGAGCACGCCGACCCGGGGATGCCGGCTCACGTCGTAACTGCCGAAGACCAGCCAACGCACGGCAAGCAGATTATCGCACCGTACACTAATAGACACGTTCCGTAGTGTTCCGATGGTGTCGCGCGGCACCTCGCCGCACCCGCCGCCACCACGGGCACGCCGCGGCAGGCATCCGGTGTCGACCCGTCACGGCAACGCCTACCCGCGTGCGACCGGCGGCCCCGGCGCCGACACGCCTGCCGCACCCACCCGCTCCACCAGCAGCGCCACCAGTGGACAGAGCAGGTCGACGACGGTCATCAGCATCCGGGACACGACCGCGGCGACCAGGGCCACCGGGGCGGCCACGGTGCCGGCCAGGAGCAGCGGCAACGCCGCCTCCCGCGCCCCGATCCCGGCCGGTGCGACCGCGAGCAGGAACCCCAGACACCACGAACCCGCGAAGGCGCCGACCGACACCAGCGGCAACGCCGCGCCGGTCGCGCCGGCGTCGCGTACCACCAGCCACAGGTGGACGCCGTACGCCAGCCAGCTCAGCACCGACCACCCGAGCGCCGCCCCCACGCCCCGCGCCGACAACGGTCGCGGCATCGGCTCCCGGCGGGCCAGCCGTAGCAACCGGGTGAGCAGGCGGTTCAGCACCGGCGGCCAGATCGTGACCAGCGCCAGCGGTACGACCGCCGGNGTCCACCAGAACCGGTCGAGGACCCGCCCTCCGAACAGCGGCAGGGTGAGCGCGGTCANCAGCATGCCGGTGCCGAGGGNGACCAGCATGGCCAGCAGCGCCGCCGCCGCGGNCACCCGACCCGGCNCCCGGTACGTCCGACCGAGCCGGGACTGCAGCAGGATCGGCCAGACCTTGCCCGGCAGGTACTTCGCCAGCTGCCCCACGAAGAAGATCCGCGCCGCAGCGGCGGCCGGTACGGCGGCCCCGAGGTCGGTCAGGATCGCGCGCCAGGCCAGGAAGCCGCAGCCGTACGCCGCCGCGGCAACCACTCCGGCGAGCACCAGCGTGGCGGCCGACAGGTCACCGAGCACCTCGCGGACCTCGCCCCACCGTGTGGTGACCGCCCAGCCGAGGGCTGCGAGCAGGAGGACGACGACCACGGGCCGCACGGCTCGCCACAGCACGGCCCGGGTCCGACCCGGTGCCGTCGACTCGTCCGCGCCGCTGCCCGCNCGCCAGGACATGACACGGACGATAATTCCGCGAACACGTGAAGTGACATCGCCACACGGGTGGAGTGACCCCACCGCGGCCGGCCGCCCCCGAACCGGGCCGGTCGACCCGGCCGGCCCCGGACCGGGCGGGTCGGCTCAGCCCGCGTCCCAGACCGGCTCCGGTGTCTCGACCACCTCGCCGTCGCCCCGAAAGAGCAGGAACCGGTTGAACGAGCGGGCGAACCAGCGATCGTGGGTCACCGCCAGGACCGTGCCCTCGANCGCCCGCAGCCCGGCCTCCAACGCCTCCGCCGAGGCGAGGTCCAGGTTGTCCGTCGGCTCGTCGAGCAGCAGCAGCGTCGCACCCGACAGTTCCAGCAGGAGGACGAGGAAGCGCGCCTGCTGTCCGCCGGACAGCGTCCCGAACCGCTGGTCCCCCTGCCCGGCCAGCTCGTACCGGTTCAACGCCCGCATCGCGGCGTGCCGGTCCATCCCGGCCCGGTGCTCGTCCCCGCGCCACAGCACCTCCACCAGCGTCCGGTCCATCAGATCCGGCCGGTCGTGCGTCTGGGAGAAGTGGCCGGGACGCACGCGTGCGCCGAGCCGGGCCACACCGCCGTGCTTCACCGGCGCCAGGCCGAGCGGTTCGCCGAGCGGCACGATCGACGGATCCGGGTCGGTACCGCCCCGGGCCAGCAGACGCAGGAAGTGCGACTTCCCCGTCCCGTTGGCGCCGAGCACCGCGACCCGGTCGCCGTACCAGACCTCCAGGTCGAACGGGAAGGTCAGGTCCTCCAGCTCCAGCTGCTCACAGACGAGCACCCGCCTGCCGGTCCGGCCACCGGTCAGGCGCATCCGGATGTTCTGCTCCCTGGGCGGCAGGGGCGGCGGGCCCGCCTCCTCGAACCTGCGCAGTCGGGTCTGCGCCGCCTGGTACCGCGAGGCCAGGCCGTCGTTGTAGCTCGCCTTCTGTTTCAGCGTCGCCACCAGCTCCCGGAGCTTCTGGTGCTCCTCGTCCCACCGCCGGCGCCGCTCCTCCAGCCGGTCGTGCCGCGCCATCCGGGCCTGGTGCCAGCTGTCGAAGCCGCCCGGGTGCACCCNGGCGCTGCCGCCCTCCACCGTCACCACCCGGTCCGCGGTCTGGGACAACAGCTCGCGGTCGTGCGAGACGTACAGCACCGACTTGGCCGACTCCCGCAGCCGGCGCTCCAGCCACCGTTTACCCGGTACGTCGAGGAAGTTGTCCGGCTCGTCCAGGAGCAGCACCTCGTCCGTAGCCCGGAGCAGCAGCTCCAGCGCGAACCGCTTCTGCTGCCCTCCCGAGAGGGTCCGCACCGGACGGGTCCGGCTCTGCTCCCACGGCAGGCCCAGCACGATCGTGGCCACGGTGTCGAAGAGCACCTCGGCCTCGTACCCTCCGGCCTCGCCCCAGGCGGCGAGCGCCTCGGCGTACGCCAGTTGGGCCCTGCCGGCCGCCTTGCTGAACTTGCCGCGCAGTTCGGCCGCGTGCATGGCCGCCTCCGCCTCCGCCAGCCTCCTCCCCGCCGCCCGCACCGGGGGTGGCGCCAGGGAGAACGCCAGGTCCTGGAGGGTCGTCTCGTCACCGATCATGCCGATGAACTGGCGCATGACGCCGAGCCCGCCGGAGCGGGCGATGGTGCCGGTCCGGACCGGCAGGTCACCGGCGACCATCCGCAGCAACGTCGTCTTGCCCGCGCCGTTCGGGCCGACCAGCGCGACCTTCGCACCCTCGCCGACCCTGAACGACACGTCGGCGAACAGCTCCCGGCCGTCGGGCAGCGTGTGTCCGACTCCGACCACATCCACGTGACCCACACAGCGGATGGTGCCGCAAAGACACCGCCGGCGGTCATCGATTATTGCGGCCTGCTCGACACCGGCCCGGCCGTCGCGGTCGTCGCCCGCCGGCGGCGAGGCGCCGACCGCGTCAACGGGTGACCCGCAACACCCGGTAGCCCTTCTGGCTGGCGTGCCGCTCGACCCGCCACCCCGCCTCGTCGAGCCAGCGGTGCAGCGAGTCACCGCCGAGGTTACGGGACACGACCAGCCACGCCACACCGTGCGGAGCCAGCCGGGGCAGCCACCGCCCCAGCATGTCGTGCAGCTCCGACTTCCCGATCCGGATCGGCGGGTTCGACCACACCTCGGCGAAGGTGACGTCGGCGGGGACGTCGTCCGGGGCACCGACCCGGATCCGGTCGGCGAGCCCGAGCCGGGTGGCGTTCTCGGCGGTCAGTTCGCGAGCCCGCGCGTTGACGTCGACNGCCCAGACGGTCGCGGCCGGCGCGCGGCTGGCGAGCACGCAGGCGATCGGGCCGTAGCCGCAGCCCAGGTCGAGCAGGGCACCGGTGGTCGCCGGCCCGGGCAGGTCGGCCTTGCGCAGGAGTACGGCGGTGCCGGGGTCGAGCCGGTCCGCCGAGAAGACGCCGGAGGAGGAGATCAGGGTGTACTCCCGGCCCTCGACCTCGAACGTCACCTCACGCCGGTGCGGATCAGCGGCGGGCTCGGTGCTGAAATAGTGCTCCCCGGTCACGCCACGCATTCTTGCCTACCGGCCCGGTACGCCCGACCGGTGCCCGCCCACCGATCGTGACCGGCCACATCGGCGGACGTCACCCTCGACCTCAGCGGTGACTCGACGGCGGACGCGAGCCTCCGGCGGTGTCCGTTACCCTGTGCGACATGGTTTACGGGCACGGGCCTCGGCCGGGCGACGGAGCGCCCCGGCCGCGACCGGATCCCGCCGACCCGTCACCGGCGGAGCCGGCCCCGCCGTCCGGGCGGCTCGGCCGACGGCGGTCCCGTGACGACGGGGACAGGCCCGAGACCGATCCGTTCGGCTCGCCGCTGGACACACGGAACCCGATGGCCGCGTCACACGGTCGGCCGGCCGGCGGCGCCCACCGTCCCCGGCACGGGCTGCCCGACGATCCCGGTCCCGCCACCGGATACCCGGGCCACGCGCAGTGGGATCGACAGCCGCGCTCGTCGGTGGGAGGCCGCCACCTCAACCCGGTGGATCCACACCCGGCGGCCGGAACGCCCTCCCGCCCCCGACACGGTGCGGACGCCGCCCCCGGCCCCGGCCCTGGCCGCGACGTTGCCGCCGGCCGTGACCGCTCCCCCGTCTTCCGGTGTCCGTCCGGGCGACCACGGTCCCGCCCACCACGCGGTCCCGGGCGGGCGATCGGCCCTCCGCGACCGGATCGTGCCCGAGGTCCACGCCGGACCGGTCCGCGACGGCGACCCGCTCCGCGTCGCCGCGACGGAACCCACCGCCCCGCCCGGCCCACGCCGCCCACGCCCCAACCCGTCCGGCACCGCCGGGCTGCCGCTCGGACATCCGGCGGGCGGCGGTCCCGCCGCGCCCGGCCCGGGACCGAATCCGATCCCGAGGCAACGCCGAACCCCCGGGCCGGAGTCCACGCCGGAACCGGGCGTGCGGACCGACACCGGAGCGCCGCCCGCCGCCCGCCGCCCGGTCGACCGGACGATGCCGCCCCCGGTCCACAGGTCCGGGCCGGGCCGGCACGGTGACGAGGCGCACCGGATCCCCGTGGCACCGCAGCGTCCTCCGGTACGTCCGGGACCGGAACGCTCGGGACCCCGCCCCGGGCCGTCCGACGCCCCCGGCGCACCGGCGGCCCGCGGCCCGCTCGCCGAGCCTCGGCCCACGTCGGCCCCGGCGGCCCCGCCGTACCCGACGTCGCCCGGGCAGCCGCGCACCGGCGGCCGGGCCTCCGTCAGCCCGTACCGGCCGCAGGGCCCCGTGCCGGACGCGTCAGCGCGACGTGACGGGGACGAGGCCACACGGAGGCAGTCGCCACCGCGGCCCCAGCCCGGGCCCGCCCCACTGCCGGAACGGAGGCCCGCACCGGCCGGCGACCCGGGCACCCACCTCCCCCCGGCGCCCTCCGCCTCGCCACAACCCGACTCCCGGATACCGACCGCCGAACCGCCCGCAGCGGTGGCTCGCCACGCGCCGCCGGCCGACCGGCCACGCTCCGCACCCCCGTCCGCACCCGCCGGTGGGTCGCGGCCGTCCTCCTCCGGCACGGCCGAGGCACCGGTCCGGTCGCCGGACCAGTCCCTCGTCGTGGCTGCGCGGTCGGCGCCGACGAGCGACCCGACGTCGTCGGAGGCGGTCGACCCGGTCCGACGCCGCCTGCAGATGTCCAAGCGGACCTGGCAGTGGGTCATCGGGTCGCTCGGCGTTCTCGTCCTGCTCGGCCTGTGCGGGCTCAGTTCCTACTTCGTGATCGCCGACCAGGAGTACGGCGAGGGGGCACGGCCCGCCGACAGCGCGGTCGGCGCACACGGCCCGCGTGACATCAGTTCCCGAAGCGTCGACCCGACACCGCTCACCGTCGCGGAGGTCTTCCCCGACAAGGAGATCGTCGTCGACGTCGACGACGCGCCGTACCCGGTTCTCAAGACGCAGGCCTCGGAGGACTGCGCGCTCGTCGCCGACGGTGAGATCCGCGAGCTGTTGCTGAGTCTGGACTGCAGCCAGTTCGTCCGGGCCACCGTGCTGTCCCCACCCGAGACCTACGTCGCCACCGCCGGCATCGTCAACCTCGCCGACGCCGCCGGCGCGTCGTCGGCGCACGAGAAGATCAAACCGATCGTGGACGGCAGGAAGGGCCGCTTCCTCGGGATGCCGGCGGGGCGGGGCACCGGCAGCGTCGAGGCTCCGACGGCCCAGGTCGGCTGGCACGTACGCGGGCACTACCTCATCTACTGCGTGGTCGCCAAGGTCGACGGTGGAAAGATCGGCAGCGACGACCCGTTCGCCCGCCAGATCCTCTTCGACATGGTCGAGGTCTACCTGCGCGGCAAGGTGCTGGACCGGCGGGTGACCGCACCGGCCACCCCGACGGCCGGGGCCGCCTCCGCACCGGGCGACTGACCCGCTCAGGCGGTCGCGGGCAACCGCAGTCGGCGGGTCTGCCGGGCCCGTTCGGCGTACTCGGCGGGATCGCCGGGGTAGCCCACCTCGACCAGGGTGAGTCCGTGCGGCGGNGCGACCGTCACCTCGCCCGCCCGTTCACGGCGTTCGAGCAGCCGGCCCGGCCAGTCCACCGGGCGCCGCCCGTCCCCGACCGCCAACATCGCACCGACCAGGCTCCGCACCATCGACTGGCAGAAGGCGTCGGCCTGCACGGTGGCANCCAGCAGGTGGTCCGACTCCCGTCGCCAGTCCAGCCGGGTCACCTCCCGAACCGTCGTGGCGTGCTCCTTCCGGCGGCAGTACGCCGCGAAGTCGTGCTCGCCGAGCAGTCCCGCCGCCGCCTGGTTCAGCGCCGCCAGGTCCAGTGGCCGGGGCCAGGCGAGGACCTCGTGCCGCCGCAACGGGTCGGCGCCGTAGGGCGCGTCCGTGACCCGGTACTCGTAGCGCCGGAAGATCGCCGAGAAGCGGGCGTCGAAGTCGGACGGCACCTCGGTGATGGCGCGTACCCGGACGTCGGCGGGGAGCAGCCGGGCGAGCCGGTGCAACAGGACGTCGGCCTGTCGCCGCCAGACCTCGGTCGGCAGGTCGAGGTGGCAGACCTGGCCGGTGGCGTGCACCCCGGCGTCGGTACGTCCGGCCACGGTCAGCCCGGTCACCCGGCCCGCGCCGAGAAGTGTCGTCAGCGCCTCGCCCAACACCCCGGCGACCGTACGCCGGCCGGGCTGGACGGCCCAGCCGGAGAAGCCGCTGCCGTCGTACGCGACGTCCAGCCGCAGTCGGGTCTGCTCCGGTGCCTCGTGCTCCACGTCTGAAGTCGCCTCGCCTCCGATGGAAATGCCGCGGCCCGACATCCCCTGCGGAGATGTCGGGCCGCACCGTCCTCGCACTCAGGACTTCGAGGTGTCCGCCTCGTCGCTGTCCGCGCGGGCCGCCGGGGTGTCGCCGGACACCGACTCCGGTGCCTCGGCGTCCTGGTCGGCCACGGGGCGGGCTTCCCCGGACGACGCCGGGGTTGTCTCCTGCGGGGCGAGCGCCTCGACCTTGTCCTGCTGCGCCGCCTTGCGGGCGGCGGCCTTCCGGGCGGGCGCCGAGGACGTCGTCACCTGCTCCTCGACCAGCTCGATGATCGCCATCGGGGCGTTGTCACCCTTGCGGGGGACCGTCTTCACGATCCGGGTGTAGCCGCCGTTCCGGTTGGCGTACCGGGGGGCGATCTGGTCGAACAGCCGGAAGACCACGTCCTTGTCCCGCACGACGGTCAACACCCGGCGACGGTTCGCCAGGTCACCGCGCTTGGCCTTGGTGATCAACTGCTCCGCGAGGGGACGCAGCCGCTTGGCCTTGGCCTCGGTCGTGGTGATTCTGCCGTGCTGGAACAGCGCGGTGGCCAGGTTGGCCAGGATCATCCGCTCGTGCGCGGGGCTACCGCCGAGGCGGGGGCCCTTGGTGGGCGTGGGCATTCTTGGTGCTCCTCAGTAGTGTGTGACCGGATCTCCAGCTAGCCCCGGGTCACAGCTGCTCGGTCTCGCGGTAGTCGTCGGTGTCGTAGTCCGTCTCGCCGAAGGCGTCCACGACGTGCGCCGGGTCGAAACTGGGCGCCGAGTCCTTCAGGCCCAGCCCCATGCCGGCCAGCTTCATCTTGACCTCGTCGATCGACTTCTGGCCGAAGTTGCGGATGTCGAGGAGGTCGGCCTCGGTACGCCCGATGAGCTCGCCGACGGTGTTGATGCCCTCGCGCTTGAGGCAGTTGTAGGACCGGACGGTCAGGTCCAGCTCCTCGATCGGCAGCGCCAGGTCGGCGGCCAGCTGCGCGTCCTGCGGCGNCGGGCCGATGTCGATGCCCTCCGCGCTCTCGTCCAGCTCCCGGGCCAGCCCGAAGAGCTCGACCAGGGTGGATCCGGCGGAGGCGAGCGCGGTGCGCGGCCCGATCGACGGCTTCGTCTCCACGTCGATGATCAGCCGGTCGAAGTCGGTCCGCTGCTCGACCCGGGTCGCCTCGACGCGGTACGTCACCTTCAGCACCGGCGAGTAGATCGAGTCGACCGGGATCCGCCCGATCTCGGCGCCGGCCTGCTTGTTCTGCGCCGCGGTGACGTAGCCACGGCCGCGCTCGACGGTCAGCTCCATGTCGAGCCGACCCTTGCTGTTCAGGGTCGCCAGCTTCAGCTCCGGGTTGTGCACGGTGACCCCGGCCGGCGGCTGGATGTCCCCCGCGGTCACGTCACCGGGGCCCTGCTTGCGCAGGTACATGCTGACCGGCTCGTCGTGCTCGGAGCTGACGCAGAGTTCCTTGATGTTCATGACGAGCTCGACCACGTCCTCCTTGACGCCGGGGATCGTGGTGAACTCGTGCAGCACGCCGTCGATCTTGATAGACGTCACCGCCGCGCCCGGGATGGACGACAGCAGCGTACGCCGCAGCGAGTTGCCCAGGGTGTACCCGAAACCCGGCTCGAGCGGTTCGATGGTGAACCGGGAGCGGGTCTCGCTGATCGACTCCTCGGTGAGGGTCGGCCGCTGGGTGATGAGCACTTCCTTCTCCTTGGGTCGGGGCGCCCGCCATATGACGCCCGAACTGTGGCGCCCGGTGGTGGCCGGCTCGCCGACCACCACCGGGTGTGCCCAGGAACTACTTCGAGTAGAGCTCGACGATCAGCTGCTCCTGGACCTGCGTGTCGATGACCGACCGCGCCGGCAGCGAGTGGATCAGCACCTTCAGCTGGCTGGGGATCACCTCCAGCCAGGCCGGCACCGCCTTCGAGCCGGCCTCGGCCTGCGCGACGAGGAACGGGGTCAGCTCCTTCGACTTCGCGCGGACCTCGACGATGTCGTGCTCCTTGACCCGGTACGACGGAATGTCGACCTTCTTGCCGTTCACCGTGAAGTGCCCGTGCCTCACGAGCTGCCGGGCGTGGTCGCGAGACTTGGCCAGGCCGGCCCGGTACACGACGTTGTCGAGCCGCGACTCGAGAATCTGCAGGAGGATCTCGCCGGTCTTGCCCTTCTTGGAGACCGCCTCCTCGTAGTACCCGCGGAACTGCTTCTCCAGCACGCCGTACACCCGGCGGGCCTTCTGCTTCTCACGCAGCTGGAGCAGGTACTCGGTCTCCTTGGCCCGGCCCCGGCCGTGCTGGCCGGGCGGGAAGGGCCGGGACTCGAACGGGCACTTGGGGCCGTCGCACTTGCTGCCCTTGAGGAACAGCTTCATCTTCTCCCGCCGGCAGCGGCGGCAGTCTGCACCGGTGTAACGAGCCATCTTTGTCTACTACCTCTCAGACCCGGCGACGCTTCGGCGGACGGCACCCGTTGTGCGGCTGCGGCGTGACGTCGGCGATCTGGCCNACCTCCAGCCCGACAGCCTGCAGCGAACGGATGGCGGTCTCCCGGCCGGAGCCGGGGCCCTTGACGAACACGTCGACCTTCCGCATGCCGTGCTCCATCGCCCGCCGCGCGGCGGCCTCGGCGGCCAGCTGCGCGGCGAACGGGGTCGACTTGCGGGAACCCTTGAAGCCGACCTGGCCCGCGGAGGCCCAGGAGATGACGGCGCCGGTCGGGTCCGTGATGGAGACGATGGTGTTGTTGAAGGTGCTCTTGATGTGCGCCTGCCCGTGGGCGACGTTCTTCCGTTCCTTGCGCCGGACCTTCTTGACGGCGGCTCCGGCGCGAGCCTTCGGTGGCATAAGTCTGTGCGCTCCTAGTTGACTTCCGGCAGGGGTACGCCCGGATACCGGTTCGTGTTACTTCTTGCCCGGCTTCTTCTTGCCGGCGACGGTCCGCTTCGGGCCCTTCCGGGTCCGGGCGTTGGTGCGGGTCCGCTGACCACGGACGGGCAGGCCCCGGCGGTGCCGGATACCCTCGTAGCAGCCGATCTCGACCTTGCGACGGATGTCTGCGGCGACCTCGCGGCGCAGGTCACCTTCTACCTTGTAGTTGGCCTCGATGTGGTTTCGGAGCTGCAGAAGCTCCTCGTCCGTGAGGTCCTTGGCGCGCTTGTCCGGTGAGATGCCGGTGGCGGCGAGCGTCTCCCTGGCCCGGGTCCGACCGACGCCGTAGATGTAGGTGAGCGCGATCTCCAACCGCTTGTCGCGGGGCAGATCGACACCGACTAGCCGTGCCATGTGCGGGCTACTCCTCGTGGTTCTCGCGGAGGTCTGGGCCCGCCCCACCCCGCCTGCCCATACCGGCGGGCCCCGGCCTCCGACCGGGGGTGAACCACGAACGCGGCCACACTGGGTGATCTCGCTGCTCGCGGCTGGGACGAGCGTGTACTTGTGTTTCGGGATGTACGGCCGGGGCCGNCACACGGCTCCGCCGGCGCACCTGGTACGGCCGGCGAATACGGTTCAGCCCTGGCGCTGCTTGNGGCGCGGGTCGGCGCAGATCACCATGACCCGCCCGTGCCGGCGGATCACCCGGCACTTGTTGCAGATCGTCTTGACGCTCGGCTTGACCTTCACGGTTGCCTTACTTCCCATCTGTACCCGGCAACACGACGCCGCCGAGTCTTGAGGACGGACACGGACATCCGGCCGCCGTCAGGGGAACCTCCGGACCGGTGTGGTCCGGCGACGTTCACTTGTAGCGGTAGACGATACGCCCGCGGCTCAGGTCGTACGGCGAGAGTTCCACGACGACCCGGTCCTCGGGCAGGATGCGGATGTAGTGCTGCCGCATCTTGCCGCTGATGTGAGCCAGAACCTTGTGGCCGTTGGCGAGCTCGACCCGAAACATCGCGTTCGGGAGCGGCTCGACGACCCGGCCCTCCATCTCGATGGCTCCGTCTTTTTTCGGCATGTCCTCCGCTGTCCTGACGTCGGTTTGCTCCGGACGGCTCACAACGTCTTTCCTGGGAGGTCCCAGGCCAGCCGCGGGCTCCGACTCCCACCGAAGCGCGGATGGGCACGCCAGAGCGGACGCTGTGCGCCGATCAGCCAGTGTACGCCCGCTCGCGCAGCAGCGCCAACTCGGGGGCCCAGATCAGCCGATCGGACGAAGAGCACGACACCCGGCAGCCCACCCGTGCCGCCCCGCCCGACCCGTGCATGCGGCCGTCTCGGGGCACCTGTCCGGTGTCACCCGGTCCCCGGCCCCCTTCTCCGGACCCGCCGGGGCACTCGCCCAACAGCCCCGAGGGTCCGCGCCGGCAACACCGTCTGCCACCGTCGACCGACCGGGCGGACGCACGGCGCGACGGGTACCCCGGCACCGGCCGAGGACTCCACCGGCTCAGCCGGTGNGGGNGGACTCCACCGGTTCCCGGGCGGTCACCAGGTCACCGAGCCGCGCCCGGCCGCCGTCCGGCGCCGTCAGCACCCAGACCCCGTCGTCGAGCAGGGCGATCGAGTGCTCGACGTGGGCCGCGGCCGAACCGTCCCGCGTGACGACGGTCCAGCCGTCCGCCAGCTCCACCGTCCGGGGCGNCCCCATCGTGATCATCGGCTCGATCGCCAGCGCCATTCCGGCGACCAGGCGAGGACCACGACCGGGGCGTCCGTGGTTGAGCACGTGCGGATCCTGGTGCATCTCCGTGCCGATGCCGTGCCCGCCGTACCCCTCGACGATGCCGTACCGTCCCGCGGCCCGAACCGCCCGCTCGACCGCGTGCGAGATGTCGGTCAGCCGACCCCGCCCGCTGAGCACGCCGCGCGCGGCGGCGGCGATTCCGGCCCACATCGCGTCCTCGGCGACCTCGGCCATCCGGAGCAGTTCCGGCCGGACCTCGCCGACCCCGACCGTGATCGCGGCGTCGCCGTGCCACCCGTCGAGGACGGCGCCGCAGTCGATCGAGATCAGGTCGCCCTCACGCAGCACCTGCTGTGGCGACGGGATCGCGTGGACGACCTGCTCGTTGACGGACGAGCAGATCGTCGCGGGGTAGCCGTGGTAGCCCTTGAACGAGGGCACGGCTCCGGCCTCACGGATCACCGACTCGGCGATCGCGTCGAGATCGGCCGTGGAGACGCCGGGCGCAACGGCCGCCCGCATCCGGGCCAGGGCGGTCGCGACGACGAGCCCGGCGGCCCGCATCTTCTCGATCTGCTCCGGGGTCTTCAGCTGGATGTCCAGCTGGTGACGGCGCATACGACCAGCCTATCCACCGTAGGAGCGCAACGCGTCGATGGCCCGGACCGTGACGTCCTCCACCGGGCCGGTCGCGTCGATCCCGACGAGCTTGCCCTGCGCCCCGTAGTAGTCGATCAGCGGTGCGGTCTTGCTCGCGTACTCCCGCAGCCGTTCGGCGATGGTCTCCGCCCGGTCGTCGTCCCGCTGGAACAGCTCGGACCCGCACCTGTCACAGATGCCCTCGGTCGTGGGCGCGTCGAACTCGACGTGCCACACCTTGCCGCACCCACGGCAGGTACGCCGTCCGGAGAGCCGCCGGATCACCTCGTCGTCGTCGACGACCAGCTCCAGCACCAGATCCAGCGCGGTACCGAGATCGGCCAGGAGCTTGTCCAGCGCCGCCGCCTGGGGCGTGGTCCGTGGGAAGCCGTCGAGCAGGAACCCGTCGGCCGCGTCCGGCTCGGCGAGCCGGCTCCGCACCATGTTGATGGTCACCTCGTCGGGCACCAGCTTGCCGGCGTCCATGTACCGCTTGGCCTCGATGCCGAGCGGGGTGCCCTGGCTGACGTTCGCCCGGAAGATGTCCCCGGTCGAGATCTTGGGCACGGCGAGGTGGGCGGCGATGAACTCGGCCTGGGTCCCCTTGCCCGCCCCAGGGGGACCGACCAGAACGAGTCGCATCTACCGCAGGAACCCTTCGTAGTTCCGCTGCATGAGCTGGCTTTCGATTTGCTTCACCGTCTCCAGTCCGACGCCGACCATGATCAGCACTGCCGTGCCGCCGAATGGGAAGTTCTGGAACTGCTGGTTGTCCAGCCAGATGAAGAAGAAGTTCGGCAGGACCGCGACCGCGGCCAGGTAGAGGGAGCCGGGGAAGGTGATCCGGCTCAGGATGAATTGGAGGTACTCCGCGGTGGGCTTGCCCGGCCGGATGCCCGGCACGANCCCACCGTACTTCTTCATGTTGTCCGCGACCTCGGTCGGGTTGAACGTGATCGAGACGTAGAAGTACGTGAAGAAGATGATCAGCAGGAAGTAGACGCTGATGTACGTCGGGCTGTCCGGCTGGACGAGGTGGNTCTGGATCCAGGTCTGCCAGTCGTTCAGGTTGTTCTGGTCGAAGAACTGGAGCAGCAGGGACGGCAGGTACAGCAGCGAGGAGGCGAAGATCACCGGGATGACACCGGCCTGGTTCACCTTCAGCGGGATGTAGGTGGAGGTGCCGCCGTACATCCGCCGGCCGATCATCCGCTTGGCGTACTGGACCGGGATCCGCCGCTGGGCCTGCTCGATGAACACCACCAGGGTGATGACCACCAGTACCAGGACGAGAACCAGGGCGAACATCCCCCAGCCCTTGTTGTTCTTGATCGTCCAGCCCTCGCTGGGCAGCCGCGCCGCGATCGACGTGAAGATCAGCACCGACATCCCGTTGCCGACCCCGCGGTCGGTGATGAGCTCGCCGAGCCACATCACCACGCCGGTGCCGGCCGTCATCGTCATCACCAGCACCGAGACGGTCAGCCAGTTCGGCAGCCCGGTCCCCTCGGGGATGATCGGGTACTCCTGGCACATCCCGTTGAAGAGCTGCCCGGAGCGGGCCAGTGCCACGAACGCCGAGGCCTGCAGCACGCCCAGGCCGAGCGTCAGGTACCGGGTGTACTGCGTGATCTTCGCCTGGCCCGCCTGGCCCTCCTTGCGGAGCTGCTCCAGCCGCGGGATCACCACGGTGAGCAGCTGCAGGATGATCGAGGCGGTGATGTAGGGCATGATGCCCAGCGCGAAGACCGACAGTGAGAGCAGGGCGCCGCCGGAGAACAGGTTGAGCAGGTTGAAGACCCCGTTGCCGTCCCCCGTCTCCATGACGTCGAGGCACTTCTGTACGTTTCCGTACGAGACGCCCGGACTCGGCAGCGTCGCCCCGAGTCGGTAGATCGCGATGATGGCTACTGTGAACAGCAGCTTCTTGCGCAGGTCAGGCGTGCGGAACGCACTGAGAAAGGCGGAGAGCAACTTCATCCTCCTGCGCGAGGCGGGCCGCCGCTGGTGCGTGGCGGGACGGGGTGTGGCTGTCGGGCGGTCGGCCCGATACCCATGGCTGGGATCGGACTCTAACAGTCCGGCGCGCTCTCGGGCAGATCCACCCGGGAGCATTTACCGGCTCCGATATTAACCGGGACCGTCGGTCCCCTGTAGACCAAGGCGCCCGCCAGTTGCGCGAGAACTGGGCGAGCGCCCTGGCCCCTCGTCTTACAGCACGATGACCGAGCCGCCGGCGGCAGTGATCTTCTCCTTGGCCGACGCGCTGAACGCGTGCGCCGACACCTGGAGGGCGACCCCGCCCAGGTCCCCGTCGCCGAGGACCTTGACCGGCTGACCCTTGCGGACGGCACCGGCCTGGACCAGCTCCGCCGGTCCAACCTGTCCGCCCTGCGGGAAGAGCTCGGCGAGCCGATCCAGGTTGACCACCTGGTACACGACCTTGAACTTGTTCTTGAAGCCTTTCAGCTTCGGCAACCGCATGTGGATGGGCATCTGCCCACCCTCGAAGGCGGCCGGGATGTTCTTCCGGGCCTTGGAGCCCTTGGTACCGCGGCCCGCGGTCTTGCCCTTCGAGCCCTCACCGCGACCCACCCGGGTCTTCGCAGTCTTGGCGCCCGGGGCCGGACGCAGGTGGTGGACCTTGATCGTCATCAGTCAACCTCCTCGACCTTCACGAGGTGGCTCACAGTGAAGATCATGCNCCGGATCTCGGGGCGGTCCTCCTTGACCACCACGTCGTTGATCCGCTTCAGGCCGAGCGNCCGCAGCGACTCACGCTGCTTGTGCTTGCTCCCGATGCTGGACCGGACCTGGGTCACCCTCAGTCGTGCCATCAGGACGTCACCCCCGCCTGGGCCGCGAGCATCGCGGCCGGTGCCACGTCCTCGACCGGCAGGCCCCGACGCCTCGCGACCGCCTCGGGCGACTCCAGCTTCTTCAGGGCCGCGACCGTGGCGTGCACGATGTTGATCGGGTTGGACGAGCCGAGGCTCTTGGAGAGGACGTCGTGGATGCCCGCGCACTCGAGGACGGCGCGCACCGGGCCACCCGCGATGACACCCGTACCGGCGCTGGCCGGCTTGAGCAGAACGATGCCCGCGGCGTCCTCGCCCTGCACCGGGTGCGGGATCGTGGAGGCGATCCGCGGCACCTTGAAGAAATGCTTCTTGGCCTCCTCGACGCCCTTGGCGATCGCCGCGGGCACCTCCTTGGCCTTGCCGTAGCCGACGCCCACGGTGCCGTCGCCGTCGCCGACGATCACCAGGGCGGTGAAGCTGAAGCGACGCCCACCCTTGACGACCTTGGCAACACGGTTGATGGCGACGACCCGCTCCAGGTGCGGCGTCTTCTCGGCGGTCGCGCTCCCGCGACCGCCCTCACGGCGGCTGTCGCGGCGACCACCCTCGTTGCCACCGGACCCGCCGCCACGGCGCTGTTGAGCTGGCATCAGCGGCCTTCCTCTCTTCTCGTGACGGGGTTCTAGAACTCGAGCCCGGCTTCGCGAGCAGCGTCGGCGAGCGCGGCGATCCGCCCCGCGTACTTGTTGCCACCGCGGTCGAAGACGACCTTGGAGATGCCGGCGGCCTTGGCCCGCTCGGCGATCAGGGTGCCGACCTTGGCCGCCTGAACGCTCTTGGTGCCCTCGGTGCCCCGGATCGACGGATCCATCGTCGAGGCGGACACCAGCGTGTGGCCCCGGCTGTCGTCGACGATCTGCGCCACCATGTGACGCAGCGACCGGGTGACGACCAGACGGGGGCGCTCGGGGGTGCCAACGACCTTCTTGCGAACCCGGAAGTGCCGACGCGCCCGCCCGACGGCGCGCTGGGCGGCGACGCCGCGGCGGCGCTTGAGCAGCGTGGCGGTCACTTCTTACCTGCCTTTCCAGCCTTGCGACGGATGACCTCGCCCTGGTACATGACGCCCTTGCCCTTGTACGGCTCCGGCGGGCGGATCTTCCGGATGTTCGCGGCGACCTCGCCGACCAGCTGCTTGTCGATTCCACTGACGTGGAACAGCGTGGGGCGCTCGACGGTGAACGTGATCCCCTCCGGAGCCTTCACGAGCACCGGGNGCGAGAAGCCGAGCGCGAACTCGAGGTCCTGACCCTTGGCCGTGACCCGGTAACCGGTGCCGGAGATCTCGAGGGTCTTGCGGTAGCCCTCGGTCACCCCGACGATCATGTTCGCCAGCAGGGTACGGCTGAGCCCGTGCAGCTCCTTGGCCCGCCGCTCGTCGTTCGGGCGCTTGACGTGCAGCTGGCCGTCCTCGCCCCGCTCCACCGTGATCGGCTCAGCCAGGGTGTGCGACAGCTCGCCCTTCGGGCCCTTCACCTTGACGGTCGGGCCGTCGATCGTCACCTCGACACCGGCTGGGACCGGGATCGCCTTACGTCCAATACGCGACATTATCGATCATTTCCTTCGCTCGCGACTGCGGAGCTCCGCATCGCCGCGCTCCTCGCGACCACGGCATGCCTCCGTTACCAGACGAAGGCGAGGACTTCCCCGCCAATGCTCCGCTTGCGGGCCTGCTTGTCGGTCAGCAGTCCCTGGGACGTCGAAATGATCGCCACGCCCAGCCCGCCGAGCACCCGCGGCAGCGCGTCCGCCTTGGCGNACACCCGCAGACCGGGCTTGGAGACGCGCTTGATGCCTGCCAGGCTCCGCTCCCGGTTCTGGNCGTACTTCAGCTCGACGACCAGTCGCTTGCCGACACTGCCCTTCTCGGGCTCCTCGACCGACCAGGAGGCGATGTACCCCTCGGACTTGAGGACCTCGGCGATGTTCGCCTTGATCTTCGAGTACGGCATCGTCACCCGGTCGTGGTACGCCTGGTTGGCGTTACGCAGACGCGTCAGCATGTCTGCGATCGGGTCGGTCATCGTCATGGATCTCGTCAGCCTTTCTCGCCGGGGTTCCCGGGGCATCGACCCGGGCCTACGGCGTTGCGATCCTCGTCCCGCTCACCCGGGACGCGGCTGGGCCCTACCAGGGCGCTCCATCGGTTCGGATGGGGCGCGGTGTCACCAGGAAGCCTTCGACACTCCGGGCAGCTCGCCCCGGTGCGCCATCTCCCGGATGCACACCCGGCAGAGACCGAACTTGCGGTAGACCGCCTTCGGGCGTCCGCAGCGCTGGCAGCGGGTGTACGCGCGAACCGAGAACTTCGGCTTCGCGGCCGCCTTGATGATCAGCGCCTTCTTGGCCNTCTCAGTTCTCCTCGTTCAGATCCTGCACGGCGGATCAGCTCTCCTTGAACGGGAAGCCGAGGAGCTTGAGCAGCGCCCGGCCCTCGTCGTCGGTCTTGGCGGTGGTGACCACCGTGATGTCCATTCCCCGCACTCGATCGATCTTGTCCGGATCGATCTCGTGGAACACCGACTGCTCGCTGAGCCCGAACGTGTAGTTGCCGTTCCCGTCCAGCTTGCGCCCGTCGAGACCGCGGAAGTCCCGGATCCGGGGCAGCGCGATCGACAGCAGGCGGTCGAGGAACTCCCACATCCGGTCACCCCGCAGGGTGACCTTCGCGCCGATCGGCATGCCCTCGCGGAGCTTGAACTGGGCGATGGACTTGCGCGCCCGGCGGATCTGCGGCTTCTGGCCGGAGATGGTGGCCAGGTCGCGCATCGCGCCCTCGATCAGCTTCGCGTCCCGCGCCGCCTCACCGACGCCCATGTTGATGACGACCTTCACCAGGCCCGGCACCTGCATCGGGTTGCGGTAGCCGAACTGCTCACGCAGCTGGGCCACGACCTCGTTGCGGTACCGCTCCTTCAGCCGCGGAATGGTCTTGGTTTCGGTTGCCGTCATCACAGGTCCTTACCGGTGGTACGCGCGATACGAACCTTCTGGCCGTTCTCGTCGATCCGGTACCCGACCCGGGTCGGGTTGCCGTCGGAGTCCAGCACCATCACGTTCGAGACGTGAATCGGGGCCTCCTGGGTGACGATGCCACCGGTCTTCGCACCGCGCTGGGTGGTACGGATGCGGGTGTGCTTCTTGACCCGGTTCACGCCCTCGACCAGGACCTTGTCCTGCCGGGGGTAAGCCGCGATCACCTTGCCCTTGGCGCCCTTGTCCTTGCCGGCGATGACGACGACCGTGTCGCCCTTCTTCACCTTCACGGCTACAACACCTCCGGCGCGAGCGAAATGATCTTCATGAACCGCTTGTCCCGCAGCTCCCGGCCGACCGGACCGAAGATGCGGGTGCCACGCGGGTCGCCACCGTCCTTGATGATCACAGCGGCGTTCTCGTCGAACCGGATGTACGAGCCGTCCGGCCGCCGCTTCTCCTTCGTGGTGCGGACGACGACCGCCTTGACGACGTCACCCTTCTTCACGCCCGCGCCCGGGATCGCGTCCTTGACCGTGGCCACGATGACGTCGCCGATGCCCGCGTACCGCCGACCGGAGCCGCCGAGCACCCGGATGCACAGGATCTCCCGCGCACCGGTGTTGTCGGCGACCCGCAGTCGCGACTCCTGCTGAATCACGTCAATCTCCTATGTCTGCCAGTTCTCAGCACCGACGCCCCGGCCGTCTCGCGGCCGCGGGCCCTCGTACCGGCCGAGCTTGGCGGAACCCTGAGAGCCTGCGGTACGGCTCTTACTTGGCCTTCTCGAGGATCTCCACGACCCGCCACCGCTTGGTGGCGGACAGCGGACGGGTCTCCATGAGCAGCACCCGGTCGCCCACGCCGCACGCGTTCTGCTCGTCGTGTGCCTTCAGCTTGCTGGTACGGCGCACGACCTTGCCGTACAGCGCGTGCTTGACCCGGTCCTCGACCTCGACGACCACGGTCTTGTCCATCTTGTCGCTGACCACGTAGCCCTCGCGGACCTTGCGCCGGCCACGCGGCTTCGCGGTGGTAGCGGTCTCGTCGCTCATGCCTTCCCCTCGCCTCGCCCGGTGAAGTCACGAGGCTCCACCACGCTGAGCCTGATGATTCGCTCGCTGCGCTCACTCATGATGCGTTCACCTCAGTCGGCGCGGCCGACAGCCCCAGCTCACGCTCACGCATGATCGTGTAGATCCGGGCGATCTCCCGACGGATGAGCTGCAGCCGACGGTTGTTGTCCAACTGCCCGGTCGCCGCCTGGACGCGCAGGTTGAACAGCTCCGCCTTGGCCTCTCGCAGTCTGCTGACCAGCTCCTCGTCGGAGAGCTCACGCAGCTCGCTGGCCTTCACGCCCGCGGCCATCAGCTTTCACCCACTTCGCGCGTCACAATGCGGCACTTCATCGGGAGCTTGTGGATCGCACGNCGCATCGCCTCTCGCGCGACCTGCTCGTTGGGGAAGGACATCTCGAAGAGCACCCGCCCTGGCTTCACGTTGGTCACCCACCACTCGGGCGAGCCCTTACCGGAACCCATCCGGGTCTCGGCCGGCTTCTTGGTCAGGGCCTGGTCCGGGAAGACGGTGATCCAGACCTTGCCACCCCGCTTGATGTGCCGGGTCATCGCGATACGGGCCGACTCGATCTGCCGGTTGGTCACGTACGCGGGCTCAAGCGCCTGGATTCCGTAGTCGCCGAACACGACGCGGTTGCCGCCCTTGGACGCACCCCTACGGCTGGGGTGGTGCGGCTTGCGGAAGCCCTTCGGGGGCTTGCGCGGCATCAGCATCTGTCAGCCCTCCTGCGCTGAGCTGTCCGGTCCGGCGGCACCCGCCGGAGTCGCCGTGGCGGTGGCCACCGCGGCACTGTCGTTCGTCGCCTCGGCGGAGATCTCCGCCGCCGCGGCCCGCCCGGTCTCGGTACCGCCCTGGGTGGTGCCGGCGGAGCCGGACCGGCCCCGACGCGGCCGGTCGGGGCGCTCTCCGCGCTCGCGGCGCGAGCGCGTCGGGCCCGCCTCGACCGGAGTCTCGCGGCCGGGCACGNAGTCACCCTTGTAGATCCAGACCTTGACACCGATCCGGCCGAAGGTGGTCCGCGCCTCGAAGAACCCGTACTCGATGTTGGCCCGCAGCGTGTGCAGCGGCACCCGGCCCTCGCGGTAGAACTCGGTGCGGCTCATCTCCGCGCCGCCGAGACGGCCGGAGACCTGCACCCGGATACCCCGCACGATCGGGTTCTTCATCGCCGACTGCATGGCCTTGCGCATCGCGCGCCGGAAGCTGACCCGGCTGGAGAGCTGCTCCGCCACGCCCTGCGCGACGAGCTGCGCGTCCGACTCCGGGTTCTTCACCTCGAGGATGTTGAGCTGCACCTGCTTGCCGGTCAGCTTCTCCAGGTCGGCCCGGATCCGGTCCGCCTCGGCGCCCTTACGCCCGATGACGATGCCCGGACGGGCGGTGTGGATGTCGACGCGCACCCGGTCGCGGGTCCGCTCGATGTCGNCCTTGGAAATGCCCGCGCGCTCCAGGCCCTTCGACATCATCCGGCGGATCTTGACGTCCTCGGCGATGTAGTCCTTGTAGAGCTTGTCCGCGTACCAACGGGACTTCCAGTCGGTCGAGATGCCGAGCCGGAACCCGTGCGGGTGAACCTTCTGCCCCATTACTCGGCACCCTCCGTCTTGCTCTCCGATTCGGCAGCCTTGGTCTCGGCCTTCGGCGCGGCGGTGGCCGGAGCGGCCTTGGTCTCCGTCGCCGGGGCGGCCTTCTTCGCCGGCGCCGCCTTCTTGGCGGCCCGCCGGGCGGGTGCGGCCGGCGACACGGCCTCGACCGCGATCGTGATGTGGCTGGTCCGCTTGCGGATCCGGTACGCCCGGCCCTGAGCCCGCGGCCGGAAGCGCTTCAAGGTCGGGCCCTCGTCGACGTATGCCTCGCTGACGAGCAGCGCGTCGGGGTCCAGCCGCTCGTTGTTCTCCGCATTGGCAATCGCACTCGCGAGCACCTTGTAGACCTGCTCACTCGCCGCCTGTGGCGCGAACTGCAGTACCGTGAGCGCCTCTTTCGCGGGCAGACCGCGGACGAGGTTGACCACCCGACGCGCCTTGGTCGGCGAGATGCGCACGTACCGCGCAACCGCCCGCGCGCCCGGAAGCACCGGAGCGTCGCCCTTTCCTGGCATCGCTGAAACCCCTTGATCCTTTATCCGTGGTCGGCGACTCAGCGCCGGCGGCTCTTCCGGTCGTCCTTCTCGTGACCCTTGAAGGTGCGGGTCAGCGCAAACTCACCGAGCTTGTGCCCGACCATCGCCTCGGTGATGAACACCGGGACGTGCTTGCGCCCGTCGTGCACCGCGATCGTGTGGCCGATCATCTCCGGGACGATGGTCGAGCGGCGCGACCAGGTCTTGATGACGTTCTTCGTGCCCTTCTCGTTCTGAGCCACCACCTTCTTGAGCAGGTGGTCGTCGACGAACGGGCCCTTTTTCAGGCTGCGAGGCATGTCTACCCAACTCCCTTAGCCGCGCTTGCGGTTGGCGTAGCGGCGGCGGACGATCAGGCGGTCACTCGGCTTGCCCTTGCGACGGGTCCGGCCCTCGGGCTTGCCCTGCGGGTTCACCGGGTGACGGCCGCCGGAGGTCTTACCCTCACCACCGCCGTGCGGGTGGTCGACCGGGTTCATCGCCACGCCGCGGACGGTCGGACGCCGNCCCTTCCACCGCATCCGGCCGGCCTNGCCCCAGTTGATGTTGGACTGGTCGGCGTTGCCGATCTCGCCGATCGTCGCCCGGCAGCGCACGTCGACCCGCCGGATCTCACCGGAGGGCATCCGGAGCGTGGCGTACGTCCCCTCGCGGCCCAGCATCTGGATACCGACACCGGCCGAACGGGCCAGCTTGGCACCACCGCCCGGACGCAGCTCCACGGCGTGGATGGTGGAGCCGACCGGGATGTTGCGCAGCGGCAGGTTGTTGCCGGGCTTGATGTCGGCACCGGGACCGGACTCCACCACGTCGCCCTGCCGGAGGTCCTTCGGCGCGATGATGTAGCGCTTCTCGCCGTCGGCGTAGTGCAGCAGCGCGATCCGGGCGGTGCGGTTCGGGTCGTACTCGATGTGCGCGACCTTCGCCGGCACGCCGTCCTTGTCAGCCCGCCTGAAGTCGATCAGGCGGTACTGCCGCTTGTGCCCACCGCCGTGGTGCCGCGCGGTGATCCGGCCCTGGGCGTTGCGACCGCCCTTCTTCGGCAGCGGTACCAGCAGCGACTTCTCCGGAGTCGACCGGGTGATCTCGGCGAAGTCGGCGACGCTGGCGCCACGCCGGCCCGGCGTCGTCGGCCTGTACTTACGGATAGCCATTGTCTACACCCCTCAGCTGACCGGGCCGCCGAAGGCCTCGATACGGTCACCCTCGGCCAGCTTCACCATCGCCCGCTTGGTGTTCTTGCGCTTGCCCCACCCGGTCCGGGTTCGCGTGCGCTTGCCCTCGCGGTTGGCCGTGTTGACCGCCAACACACGGACGTTGAAGATCTGCTGGATCGCGATCTTGATCTGGGTCTTGTTCGCGTCCGGGTGGACGAGGAACGTGTACCAGTTCTGGTCCAGAGCGCTGTAGCTCTTCTCCGAGATGACCGGCGCGATGATGATGTCCCGCGGATCGGCGATCGTGGTCACTTCTCGCTCTCCTCACCCTGCGTCCCACCGCGGCGACCCAGGAACTCGTCCAGGGCCTCCCGGGTGAAGACCACGTCGTCGGCGACCAGCACGTCGTACGTGTTGAGCTGGCCGGCCTCCAGCAGATGCACGCTCGGCTCGTTGCGCAGCGACAGCCAGTTCAGCTCGTCGGTGCTGCTCAGTACCACCAGCACCCGCTTGGCCTGGGTGGCCTTGCGCAGGGTCGCGATGGCCGCCTTCGTCGAGGGCTTCTCACCGGCGACGAAGGTCTCCACCACGTGGACCTGGCCGTTGCGCGCCCGGTCGGAGAGGGCGCCCCGCAGCGCGGCGACCTTCATCTTCTTCGGAGTCCGCTGGCTGTAGTTCCGCGGAACCGGCCCGTGCACGACGCCACCGCCGGTGAACTGCGGCGCGCGGATCGAACCCTGCCGGGCCCGACCGGTGCCCTTCTGCTTGTACGGCTTCTTGCCGCCGCCAGAGACCTCGCCCCGGGTCTTGGTCTTGTGCGTGCCCTGCCGCGCGGCGGCGAGCTGGGCGACCACGACCTGGTGCATCAGCGGGATGTTGGCCTGGACGTCGAAGACCTCCGCGGGCAGCTCCACCGAGCCGCTCGTGGTGCCCTCGACGGTCAGCACGTCGNCCGTTGTCACTTGGTGGCACCGCCCTTCTTCGCGGCGGCCTTGGCCGCGGACCGGATCAGCACGAGCCCGTTCTTGGGGCCGGGGATGGCGCCCCGCACCAGCAGCAGGTTGTTCTCCGGGTCCACCGCCTGAACGGTGAGGTTCTGCACGGTGTACCGCACGCCGCCCATCCGGCCGGCCATCCGCAGGCCCTTGAAGACCCGGCCGGGGGTGGCGCAGGCGCCGATCGACCCGGGCGAGCGGTGCTTGCGCTCGACACCGTGGCTCGCCCGCAGACCGCCGAAGCCGTGGCGCTTCATGACACCGGCGAAGCCCTTGCCCTTGGTGCGGCCGGTGACGTCGACCACGGTGCCGGGGGTGAACGTCTCGACGGTCACCTCCTGACCCAGCTGGTAGTCGGAGGCGTCGGNGGTGCGCAGCTCGACGAGGTGCCGGCGGGGCGCGACGTTCGCCTTGGCGAAGTGGCCACTGAGCGGCTTCTTGACCTTNCGCGGGTCGACAGCGCCGTACGCCAGCTGGACCGCGGAGTAGCCGTCCTTGTCAGCGGTGCGGACCTGGGTCACGACACACGGCCCCGCCTGCACCACCGTCACCGGGACGACACGGTTGTCGTCCCAGACCTGGGTCATGCCGAGCTTGGTGCCCAGGATGCCCTTCACTTGCCTGTCCATTAGTCCGGTCCCTACAGCTTGATCTCGATGTCGACGCCAGCCGGCAGGTCGAGGCGCATGAGCGAGNCGACCGTCTTGGGGGTCGGGTCGATGATGTCGATCAGACGCTTGTGCGTACGCATCTCGAAGTGCTCGCGCGAGTCCTTGTACTTGTGCGGCGAACGGATCACGCAGAAGCGGTTGATCTCCGTGGGCAGCGGCACCGGGCCCGCGACCTGAGCCCCGGTACGCGTCACCGTCTCAACGATCTTGCGTGCCGAGGAGTCGACCACCTCGTGGTCGTACGCCTTGAGCCGGATGCGGATCTTCTGTCCCGCCATGGTGGCCTCTGTTCCTTCTCTCGCCTTGTCCGTCCCGCCCGGTTGCTGCCACGGAGCCCACCCCCGGAGGCGGGATGTTCCATGCCGGGCTCGGGCGCTGCCCAACTCCCGTGCTGTCCGACCCCNGCGGTCGGGCGTGTCGCACCCTCAGGCCAGACTCCACCCCGGAGGACCAGGGCGTTCCCGCCCGTGCGGGTAGTTCGGGGGCGCCGGGAGTGGATCGCCACGCCCCGGACACCCAGCGGGGGTGGCTGACTGCCGGGCAGTCAACCACCCCGCCGGTACGCAACCTGACCAGTATGCCGTACTACCGCACGGCAACGCTAATCGGGGTCACCCGACTCACTTGATGATCTTGGTGACCTGGCCGGCGCCGACCGTCCGGCCACCCTCGCGGATCGCGAACTTCAGACCCTGCTCCATGGCGATGGGCTGGATCAGCTTCACGGTCATCGAGGTGTTGTCGCCCGGCATGACCATCTCGGTGCCCTCAGGCAGCGTGACGACGCCGGTGACGTCCGTGGTCCGGAAGTAGAACTGCGGCCGGTAGTTCTGGAAGAACGGCGTGTGCCGGCCACCCTCCTCCTTGGAGAGGATGTAGACCTGGGCCTCGAACTCCGTGTGCGGGGTGGTCGTGCCCGGCTTGACGACGACCATGCCGCGCTCGACCTCCTCCCGCTTGACACCCCGCAGCAGCAGGCCGACGTTCTCACCCGCACGGGCCTCGTCGAGCAGCTTGCGGAACATCTCGATACCGGTGACGACCGTCTTCTGCGACTTGTCGCGGATACCGACGATCTCGACTTCCTCGTTCGGCTTGAGCACGCCACGCTCGACACGGCCGGTGACCACGGTACCCCGACCGGTGATCGTGAAGACGTCCTCGATCGGCATGAGGAACGGCTTGTCGGTGTCCCGCTCGGGCTGCGGGATNGCGGTGTCGACCGCGTTCATCAGCTCCAGGAGCTTCTCGGTCCACTTCGGGTCGCCCTCCAGCGCCTTCAGCGCCGAGACCCGTACGACCGGCAGCTCGTCGCCCGGGTAGTCCTGCGACGACAGCAGCTCACGGACCTCCAGCTCGACCAGCTCGAGGAGCTCCTCGTCGTCCACCATGTCGGCCTTGTTCAGGGCGACGACGATGTACGGCACGCCGACCTGGCGGGCCAGCAGCACGTGCTCGCGGGTCTGCGGCATCGGGCCGTCGGTCGCCGCCACCACCAGGATCGCGCCGTCCATCTGGGCGGCACCGGTGATCATGTTCTTGATGTAGTCGGCGTGACCGGGGCAGTCGACGTGCGCGTAGTGCCGCGCCTCGGTCTGGTACTCGACGTGCGAGATCGAGATCGTGATGCCCCGGGCCTTCTCCTCCGGCGCGTTGTCGATCTGGTCGAACGGCGTGTACGGGTTCAGGTCCGGCATCTTGTCGTGCAGAACCTTGGTAATGGCCGCCGTCAGCGTCGTCTTACCGTGGTCGATGTGACCAATGGTGCCGATGTTGACGTGCGGCTTAGTCCGCTCGAACTTCGCCTTCGCCACTGGTGTCCTCCTGTGGACTTCTTGGTTCGTACGCCCGGCGCGCCACCCGGCGCTTAGGACTCTGTCGACAGCCTTTCCGGCCGGCCAGTTTCCGGTCGGGAAGTTGTTAATTGGGTCTTGCGGCGGTGAAACCTTCAGGCCCGGTCTCGCAGCCCGGCCCGTGAATGCCGCGGGCGAGATTACCCGTCCGCGGCCTCCGCGGTATCACCGGCCCGGCGTCAGGCAAATGTCGCTCGTACGCTCACTCNCCCGTCGCCTTCGCGATGATCTCCTTCGCCACGTTCGCGGGAACCTCGGCGTAGGAGTCGAACTGCATGCTGTAGCTAGCCCGGCCCTGAGTCTTCGACCGCAGGTCGCCGACATAGCCGAACATCTCCGACAGCGGCACCAGGGCGCGGACGACGCGGGCACCCCCGCGATCCTCCATCGCCTGGATGATGCCCCGGCGGGAGTTGAGGTCGCCGATCACGTCACCCATGTTCTCCTCAGGAGTGGTGACCTCGACGGACATCATGGGTTCGAGCAGCACCGGATCAGCCCTGCGGGCCGCCTCCTTCAGCGCCATCGAACCAGCGATCTTGAACGCCATCTCGGACGAGTCGACCTCGTGAGCCTGCCCGTCCACCAGCGTCAGCTTCAGACCGACCAGCGGGAAGCCGGCGAGCACGCCGTACTGCATCGCGTCCTGGGCACCGGCGTCGACCGAGGGGATGTACTCCTTCGGCACCCGGCCACCGGTCACCACGTTGGCGAACTCGTACGTCGGCGAGTCGTTGCTCAGCGGCAACGGCTCCAGGTCGATGATGACCCGGGCGTACTGACCGGAACCACCGGTCTGCTTCTTGTGGGTGTACTCGACCCTCTCCACCTTGCGGCGGATGGTCTCCCGGTACGCCACCTGCGGCTTGCCGATGTTCGCCTCGACGTTGAACTCGCGGCGCATCCGGTCGACCAGGATGTCCAGGTGCAGCTCACCCATCCCGGAGATGACCGTCTGCCCGGTCTCCTCGTCGAGCTTGACCCGGAACGTCGGGTCCTCCTCGGCCAGCCGCTGGATGGCGGTGCTCAGCTTCTCCTGGTCCGCCTTGGTCTTCGGCTCGATCGCCACCTCGATGACCGGCTCGGGGAAGGTCATCGACTCCAGGATGACCGGGTTGGCCGGATCGCAGAGGGTGTCGCCGGTGGTGGTCTGCTTCAGGCCCTGCACCGCGATGATGTCGCCAGCCTGGGCGGAGCTGCGCTCCTCCCGCTTGTTGGCGTGCATCTGGTAGATCTTGCCGATCCGTTCCTTGCGGTCCTTGGTCGAGTTGATGACCTGCGCACCCGACTCGATCTTGCCGGAGTACACCCGCACGTAGGTGAGCTTGCCCAGGTGCTTGTCAGTCTGGATCTTGAAGGCCAGGGCGGCGAACGGCTCGCTGGTGTCCGGCTTGCGCTGCATCGGGGTCTCGCCGTCGGTGGCGGTGCCCTCGATCGCCGGGATGTCGACCGGCGACGGCAGGTAGTCCACCACCGCGTCCAGCATCGGCTGGATGCCCTTGTTCCGGAAGGCGGAGCCGCAGAGCACCGGGTTGACCTTGCCGGCGATGGTGGCGCGACGGATGCCGGCCTTGATCGCCTCGACGCTGAGCTCCTCGCCCTCGAGGTAGCGCTCCATCACCTCGTCGTCGACGTCGGCCAGCGTCTCCAGCAGCTTCTCNCGCCACTCGGCGGCCTGGTCGGCGAGGTCGGCCGGGATCTCCTCGACCGTGTAGTCCTCGCCCTTCTTGGTCTCGCCGCGCCAGGTCAGCGCACGCATCCCGATCAGGTCGACGACGCCGANGAAGTCGGACTCGACGCCGATCGGGATCTGGAGGACCAGCGGGGTGGCGTTGAGCCGGTCGATCATCATCTGCACGCAGCGGAAGAAGTCCGCGCCGGTGCGGTCCATCTTGTTGACGAAGCACATCCGGGGGACCCGGTACTTGTCCGCCTGGCGCCAGACGTTCTCCGTCTGGGGCTCCACGCCGGCGACCCCGTCGTACACGGCCACCGCACCGTCGAGCACCCGCAGCGACCGCTCCACCTCGACGGTGAAGTCGACGTGCCCCGGAGTGTCGATGATCTGGATCGTGTGGCCCTTCCACTCACACTTGGTGGCGGCGGAGGTGATGGTGATCCCCCGCTCCTGCTCCTGCTCCATCCAGTCCATGACGGCGGCGCCCTCGTGGACCTCACCGATCTTGTAGGTGATACCGGTGTAGAACAGGATCCGCTCGGTGGTCGTGGTCTTACCGGCATCGATGTGCGCCATGATGCCGATGTTGCGTACCTTGGCGAGCGCGTCTGCGGCGGCCACTTCAATCCCTACTTGTCGTCGTCTCGTCGGCGTCATCGCGACCTTCGCGGCCGGCGCGGCGGACCGCTCCGGGGTCGCGCGGTCGTTACCAGCGGTAGTGCGCGAAGGCCTTGTTCGACTCGGCCATCTTGTGGGTGTCCTCACGCCGCTTGACGGCGGCGCCAAGACCGTTGCTCGCGTCGAGCAGCTCGTTCATCAGGCGCTCGACCATGGTCTTTTCCCGACGGGCACGGGCGTAGGTGACCAGCCAACGCAGCCCGAGGGTGGTGGCCCGGGCCGGACGCACCTCCACCGGCACCTGGTAGGTCGCGCCACCGACGCGGCGGCTGCGGACCTCGAGGGTCGGCTTCACGTTGTCCATCGCGCGCTTGAGAATGACGACCGGATCGGTACCGGACTTCTCCCGACAGCCCTCGAGCGCCTGGTAGACGATGCGCTCGGCGAGCTGACGCTTCCCGCGCAGCAGAACCTTGTTCACCAGCTGGGTCACCAGCGGGGAGNTGTACACCGGATCCGCGGCGACCGGCCGGCGCGGAGCGGGACCCTTACGCGGCATGTCAGCTCTTCTCCTTCTTCGCGCCGTAACGGCTACGCGCCTGCTTGCGGTTACGGACACCCTGGGTGTCCAACGAGCCGCGGACGATCTTGTAGCGCACGCCCGGGAGGTCCTTCACCCGGCCGCCACGGACCAGCACGAGAGAGTGTTCCTGGAGGTTGTGCCCCACACCGGGGATGTATGCGGTCACCTCGATCTGGCTGCTGAGCTTCACACGAGCGACCTTGCGCAGCGCAGAGTTCGGCTTCTTCGGGGTGGTGGTGTACACGCGCGTGCACACGCCGCGCCGCTGAGGACTTCCCTTCAGTGCCGGCGTCTTGGTCTTGCTCGTCTTCGCCTGGCGGCCCTTGCGGACCAGCTGCTGGATCGTGGGCACCGGGTTTCTCCGCTCCCTTCGGTCGCCCGTGGCGACCGCGCCGTGTCTTAGCCGCCCTCGCGAGTGGCTCTCCTACATTTCCCACCCGGGTCCGTCTGGCGACGGCCCCGGTACCCGCGGTCGGGCGTGTCGCCCTCTCGCGAGCCCCGGCACCTTGTGGCGGCGCCGGATTCCAGCCGTCGGCACGCTGGCGCGTCCCGACCTGTTCGACCTTGTCGTGTCGCTACCCGGGGGCGGATGCCAGCCCGAGCGCACGCACGATTCGCCCGGGCACGCCCGGGCGCGAGAGGAAAGAGTACCTACCCTGGGTGGGCACGTCAAAACAGCTCCCCGGGAGGTTGTCAACAACCCCCGGCGGGAATCCGCCCGTCGTGTCGCCCGCGCGCAGGCACTACCACAGTTGAGTGTACCGGCTGTGTCGGACGCGCGGCGTACCGCCCCGGCAACCCGGCACGACCCGGCCGGTACGCCACGGCGTACGCCGGTTCGGCGCTGCCTGGTGCGCGGCGGTGTGACGCCCGACGCCCCCGGTGACGCCGTGCCGACGTGGCCACCGGGCTACGCCTGAAGCAGCACCGCGACCGCGAGGGCCAGCAGGGTGAGCGCGAGTCCGACCCCGCCGCAGCTCGTCCCCGCGATGGCCAGGCCACGCCCCGTGAACCGCGCGGCGGAGGACCCGGGGCCCCGNTCCGCCGCGTCGGCGGCGTCCGGGCCCGACGCCGCCGGACCCCCGCCCGGCGCGGCGGGATACGACACGGCCGGCGACGGGGCGTACGACGTCGGCNACACCGGAGGAGGCGGTCCCGGCTGCCCCGGGAACCCTGTCTGCCCGGGCGCGGCGGACCCTGGTCCGGCCGGCTGGTGGCCGGAACGCCGCACCTGCCGCCGCCCGACCTCGCCCAGCACGACCGCGGCGAGACCGAGCAGTCCGGCCAGCACCGCGAACGCACCGGCCACCCAGCCGCCCCAACCCGGCTCGGCCCCGGCCAGCCCGAGGCAGCCGACGACGAAGGCGACGAGAATCGAGCCGATACCGGCGAGCAGCGCCGCGACCGCCGGCCCCGAGGTGATCGCCGGTACGTCCAGGTGCACGACGCCGAACGGCGTACCGGGCACCACATCCACCCGGCGGGGGCGGCCCCAGGCCTCCCGAGGCGGAGCGGGCACCGCCGGTCGGGGTGGCGCCCAGGCCGGGATCGGTGGCGATCCCTGTGGTCCCGGGTACGTCTGCGGCCCGCCGCCCGGCGCTGCCGGATGGCCTGCCGGGTACGACGTCACGGGTGACGGTGTCGGCCCCGGTGACCATCCGGGATACCCCGCCGGCGGGTGCGCCACCGCTGCCGGGGACGAAACCCCCGGCGTCTGCGGTGGTGGCGCCGCGGGCGGCGAAGACGTATCCGACGGCGGAGCTGCGGCCGGCCCACTCCCGCCCGACGGATCCGGGGCCACGGGACGCGACCACGCGCCCGGCGGTGCGGCTGCGTGTCCCTGCTGTTCGCCCGACAGCCCGGGGGACGGTTCGGGGGACCACGGTGCGGACCCTCCGGGCGGTTCCACTCCCGCCGGACGGTCCGCAGCCGGCGGCTGTGCCTCGTCCGTCACGCCATCCCCCCTGACCGCCGGCCCGATGCCGGGCGCACCGCCCGCGCCGGCCGGACCTTTCCACGTCGTGCCAAGCGACAGGCTACCGTCGCGCCCCACGACGAGCCCGCCCGGCGACCCGAACCTCACCAACCGCCCGGCCGACGGACGCGACCCGCCGAGATCCGGCAGACGAGGGCCTCCCGAGCGGATCCCGCGCCACGGGTTGGCCAGCGGATCCAGGCGGAGCCGGCGGCCCCGGTCAGTCGAAGCCGGGAGCGAAGTCCTGTCCGGTCGGCGTCTCGGCAAAGGCCACCACACCGAGCACGATCATCGCCACCAGCGTGGCGGACGCGAGCAGCAGTCCGGCCCGGGCCAGTCGCTCACCACGCCGCAGCCACGCGGCACCGGTGAGGTAGCCGCCCGAGGCGTACGCCTCCCGGCGCGCCTGCCGGGCGAGCAGCAGCGCGACCGTGGCCGGCACGACACCGCCGACGAGCGGGCCGGTCAGCAGAGCCACCAGACCGAGGGCGAAGACGGCGCGGGACTTGGTCGNACGCACCGGATCGGGGTCGAGTGGATGGCGCAACGCCGGGCTGGAGGCGGCCACCGGCATCGTCTTCACCGTCCCAGCCTACAAACCNGCCNGCCCGACACCAGACGACGGCGCCCCGCACGCCGCCAGCCGGCGGACGCGCGGGGCGCCGTTGGTCCCGTCAGCGGTACGACCCGAAGTCGAAGTCGTCCAGCGGCACCGCCTGGCCGCTGGCCGGCCCGAACCCGTAGTCGGNCTCCGGGTACCCGGTCATGGAGTAGACCTTGGCCTTGGCCTCCTCGGTCGGCTCGACCCGGATGTTGCGGTACCGGCTGATGCCCGTACCGGCCGGGATGAGCTTGCCGATGATGACGTTCTCCTTGAGGCCGATGAGCGAGTCGCTGCGCGCGTTGATCGCCGCATCGGTCAGCACCCGGGTGGTCTCCTGGAAGGAGGCCGCCGAGAGCCAGGAGTCGGTGGCCAGCGAGGCCTTGGTGATACCCATCAGCACCGGGCGACCGGCCGCGGGCTCGCCACCCTCGGCCACGAGTCGGCGGTTCTCCGCCTCGAAGACCGCCCGGTCGACCAGCACACCGGGGAGGAACTCGGTGGACCCCGAGTCGATCACCGTGACCCGCTTGAGCATCTGGCGGATGATGATCTCGATGTGCTTGTCGTGGATGAGCACACCCTGCGACCGGTAGACCTCCTGCACCTCCTGCGTCAGGTGGACCTGGACCGCCCGAGGCCCGAGGATGCGCAGCAGCTCGTGCGGGTCGATGGTGCCCTCGGTGAGCTTCTCGCCGACCTCCACGTGGTCCCCGTCGTGGACCCGCAGCCGGACCCGCTTGGAGATCTTGTCGTGGACGATCTCGTCGCTGCCGTCGTCCGGCACGATGATGATCTTCCGCGACCGCTCGCCGTCCTCGATCCGGATCCGGCCGGCGCTCTCGGCGATCGGCGCCTTGCCCTTCGGGATCCGGGCCTCGAAGATCTCCTGGACCCGGGGCAGACCCTGGGTGANGTCCTCACCCGCGACGCCACCGGTGTGGAAGGTCCGCATCGTGAGCTGGGTACCCGGCTCACCGATCGACTGGGCGGCGATGATGCCGACCGCCTCGCCGACGTCCACGAGCTTGCCGGTCGGCAGCGACCGGCCGTAGCACGCCGCGCAGACNCCCAGCTTCGACTCGCAGGTCAGAACGCTGCGCACCCGGACCGTGTCGACGCCGGCGGCGATCATCTTCTCGACCAGGATCGAGTTGACGTCCGCGCCCCGCTCCGCCACGAGGTTGCCGTCGGCACCCTTGATGTCCTCGGCCAGGGTACGGGCGTGCACCCCGGTCTCCACGTGCTCGTGCACCACCAGCCGGCCGTCGACCCTCTCGGCGATCTTCATCGTGATCGCCCGGTCGGTGCCGCAGTCCTCCTCGCGGATGATGACGTCCTGCGACACGTCGACCAGACGACGGGTCAGGTAACCCGAGTCGGCGGTACGCAGCGCCGTGTCGGCGAGACCCTTGCGGGCGCCGTGCGTGGAGANGAAGTACTCCAGCACGGAGAGACCCTCCCGGTAGCTGGCCTTGATCGGCCGCGGGATGATCTCACCCTTCGGGTTGGCCACCAGGCCCCGGATCGCGGCGATCTGGCGAAGCTGCAGCAGGTTACCGCGGGCACCCGAGTTGATCATCTTCCACAGCGGGTTCTCCTGCGGCAGCGCGGCCTCCATGTCCTTGGCGACCTCGGTGCTCGCCTTGGTCCAGATCTCGATGAGCTCGAGGCGACGCTCCTCCAGCGTCATCAGACCGCGCTGGTACTGCTTGTCGATCCGCTCGGCTTCCTTCTCGTNCCGCTCCAGGATCTCCCGCTTGCGCGGCGGCGCGATGACGTCCTCCATGCCGATCGTCACGCCCGACCAGGTCGCCCAGTGGAAGCCGGACTCCTTGAGCCCGTCCAGGGTGGCGGCCAGGGCCACCTTCGGGTAGCGCTCGGCGAGGTCGTTGACGATCGCCGAGAGCTGGCTCTTGCGGATCTCGTAGTTCACGAAGCGGTAGCCCGGCGGCAGGGTCTCGTTGAACAGGACCCGCCCCAGCGTGGTCTCCACGGTGACCGGGTCGCCCGGGGTCCAGCCCTCCGGCGGCGTCCACCGGGGTGCCCCGGGCCCGTTGTCGACCTCGGTGATCCCCCGCAGCCGGATCTTCACCGGCGCCTGCAGGTGGAGCTCGCGGTTGTCGAAGGCCATCCGCGCCTCGGCGTCCGAGCTGAACACCCGGCCCTCGCCCAGCTCACCCGGGCTCATGTGGGTCAGGTGGTAGAGGCCGATGACCATGTCCTGGGTGGGCATGGTGACCGGCTTGCCGTCGGCCGGCTTGAGGATGTTGTTCGACGACAGCATGAGGATCCGCGCCTCGGCCTGGGCCTCGGCCGACAGCGGCACGTGCACCGCCATCTGGTCGCCGTCGAAGTCCGCGTTGAACGCGGTGCAGACCAGCGGGTGGATCTGGATCGCCTTGCCCTCGACGAGCTGCGGCTCGAACGCCTGGATACCGAGCCGGTGCAGCGTCGGCGCCCGGTTCAGCAGCACCGGGTGCTCGCCGATGACCTCCTCCAGCACGTCCCAGACGACCGCCCGCTGCCGCTCGACCATCCGCTTCGCGGACTTGATGTTCTGCGCGTGGTTGAGGTCCACCAGCCGCTTCATCACGAACGGCTTGAACAGCTCCAGCGCCATCTGCTTGGGCAGGCCGCACTGGTGCAGCTTCAGCTGGGGACCGACCACGATCACGGAACGGCCCGAGTAGTCGACCCGCTTGCCCAGCAGGTTCTGCCGGAACCGGCCCTGCTTGCCCTTGAGCATGTCGGACAGCGACTTCAGCGGCCGGTTACCGGGCCCGGTGACCGGACGGCCNCGACGGCCGTTGTCGAACAGCGCGTCGACGGCCTCCTGGAGCATCCGCTTCTCGTTGTTGACGATGATCTCGGGCGCGCCGAGGTCGATCAGCCGCTTGAGGCGGTTGTTACGGTTGATCACCCGGCGGTACAGGTCGTTCAGGTCGCTGGTCGCGAACCGGCCACCGTCGAGCTGCACCATCGGCCGCAGGTCCGGCGGGATCACCGGCACGCAGTCCAGCACCATGCCGAGCGGCGAGTTGCGGGTGTTGAGGAACGCCGCGACCACCTTCAGCCGCTTGAGCGCCCGGATCTTCCGCTGCCCCTTGCCGGTACGGATGATCTCGCGAAGGCCCTCCGCCTCCGCCTCCAGGTCCATGTTCTGCACCAGCGCCTTGATCGCCTCAGCGCCCATCCCGCCGGTGAAGTACTCGCCGNACCGGTCCCGCAGCTCGCGGTAGAGCAGCTCGTCGGTGATCAGCTGCTTCGGCTCCAGCTTGCGGAAGGTCTCCAGCACCTCGTCCAGACGGTCGATCTCGCGCTGCGCCCGGTCGCGGATCTGGCGCATCTCGCGCTCGCCGGCCTCCTTGACCTTGCGCCGGACGTCCGCCTTGGCGCCCTCGGCCTCCAGCTCGGCCAGGTCGGCCTCGAGCTTGGCGGCCCGCTTCTCGATCTCGGAGTCGCGGCTGTTCTCGGCCTGCCGCTTCTCGGCGAGGATCTCGTTCTCGATCGTGGGCAGGTCACGCTGCCGCGCCTCGGTGTCGACGCTGGTCACCACGTACGACGCGAAGTAAATGATCTTTTCGAGATCCTTCGGCGCCAGGTCGAGCAGGTAGCCGAGCCGGCTGGGCACACCCTTGAAGTACCAGATGTGCGTCACCGGAGCGGCCAGCTCGATGTGCCCCATCCGCTCCCGGCGGACCTTCGAGCGGGTCACCTCGACGCCGCACCGCTCGCAGATGATGCCCTTGAACCGGACCCGCTTGTACTTGCCGCAGTAGCACTCCCAGTCCCGCTGCGGACCGAAGATCTTCTCGCAGAAGAGCCCGTCCTTCTCCGGCTTGAGGGTGCGGTAGTTGATCGTCTCAGGCTTCTTGACCTCGCCGTGGGACCACTGGCGGATGTCGTCAGCGGTCGCGAGGCCGATCCGCAACTCGTCGAAGAAGTTGACGTCGAGCACGTTAGATGCCCCTCGTGTCGTGTCGTATCACTGCTGTCTCGGGATCAGGTGCCGCGGCCCGCCGTCCACCGGCGGGGCGTCGGGCCCGACCGCGTGGAGACGGCGGGGCCGCGGCACACCAACCTCACACCTCTTCGACCGAGCTCGGCTCGCGCCGGGACAGGTCGATGCCGAGTTCCTCCGCGGCCCGGAAGACCTCGTCGTCGGTTTCGCGCATCTCCAGGGCCACACCGTCGCTGGACAGCACCTCGACGTTGAGGCACAGCGACTGCAGCTCCTTGAGCAGCACCTTGAAGGACTCCGGAATGCCGGGTTCCGGGATGTTCTCGCCCTTGACGATCGCCTCGTAGACCTTGACCCGGCCCAGCACGTCGTCCGACTTGATCGTCAGCAGCTCCTGCAGGGCGTACGCGGCACCGTACGCCTGCATCGCCCAGCACTCCATCTCGCCGAACCGCTGGCCGCCGAACTGCGCCTTACCACCCAGCGGCTGCTGGGTGATCATCGAGTACGGGCCGGTCGAGCGAGCGTGGATCTTGTCGTCGACCAGGTGGTTCAGCTTGAGGATGTAGATGTAGCCGACCGCGATCGGGTCCGGCAGCGGTTCGCCGGAGCGGCCGTCGAACAGCCGCGCCTTGCCGCTGCGCCCGATCAGCTGCTGGCCGTCACGGTTGGGCAGGCTGGACTCGAGCAGGCCGGCGATCTCCTCCTCGCGGGCACCGTCGAAGACCGGCGTCGCCACCTTGGAGTCCGGCTCGGCCTCGTGGGCACCGATCGCGCGCAACGCCCGCTTCCACTCCGCGTCGTCACCCACGACCTTCCAGCCTGTCTTGGCGACCCAGCCGAGGTGGGTCTCCAGAACCTGGCCGATGTTCATCCGGCTCGGCACACCGAGCGGGTTGAGCACGATGTCGACCGGCGTGCCGTCCTCGAGGAACGGCATGTCCTCGATCGGCAGGATCTTGGAGATGACACCCTTGTTGCCGTGCCGACCGGCGAGCTTGTCGCCGTCCTGGATCTTCCGCTTCTGCGCGACGTAGACCCGGACCAGCTCGTTGACACCCGGCGGCAGCTCGTCGCCGTCCTCGCGCGAGAAGGTGCGTACCCCGATCACCGTGCCGGTCTCGCCGTGCGGCACCTTCAGCGAGGTGTCCCGGACCTCCCGGGCCTTCTCACCGAAGATCGCCCGAAGCAGCCGCTCCTCCGGGGTCAGCTCGGTCTCACCCTTGGGCGTGACCTTGCCGACCAGGATGTCCCCGGTCACCACCTCGGCGCCGATCCGGATGATGCCGCGCTCGTCCAGGTCGGCGAGCATCTCCTCGCTGACGTTCGGGATGTCGCGGGNGATCTCCTCCGGCCCCAGCTTGGTGTCCCGCGCGTCGACCTCGTGNTCCTCGATGTGGATCGAGGTGAGGATGTCCTGCTGGACGAGNCGCTGCGACAGGATGATCGCGTCCTCGTAGTTGTGGCCCTCCCAGGGCATGAAGGCGACGAGCAGGTTCCGCCCGAGGGCCATCTCGCCCTGCTCGGTGCACGGCCCGTCCGCGATGACCTGGCCGGCCTCGACCCGGTCACCCTCGAAGACGATCGGCTTCTGGTTGATGCAGGAGCCGGCGTTCGAGCGGCGGAACTTGTGCAGCAGGTAGGTACGCCGGTGACCGTCGTCCTGGTGGATGGTGATGTAGTCGGCGCACAGGTCCTCGACCACGCCGCCGACCTCCGCCACCACCACGTCGCCGGCGTCGACCGCGGCCCGGTACTCCATGCCGGTGCCGACCAGCGGCGCCTCGGCCCGGAGCAGCGGTACGGCCTGGCGCTGCATGTTGGCGCCCATGAGAGCCCGGTTGGCGTCGTCGTGCTCCAGGAACGGGATCATGGCGGTCGCGACGGAGACCATCTGCCGCGGCGAGACGTCCATGTAGTCCACGGCGTTCGGCGCGACGAAGTCGACCTCGCCGCCCTTGCGGCGGACCAGGACCCGGTCCTCGGCGAACGACCCGTCGCTGTTCAGCGGCGCGTTGGCCTGGGCCAGGACGTACCGGTCCTCCTCGTCCGCGGTCAGGTAGTCGATCTGGTCGGTGACGCGACCGTCGACCACCTTCCGGTACGGCGTCTCGATGAACCCGAACGGGTTGACCCGGGCGAAGGTGGAGAGCGCACCGATCAGACCGATGTTCGGGCCCTCCGGCGTCTCGATCGGGCACATCCGGCCGTAGTGCGAGGGGTGCACGTCCCGGACCTCGAAGCCGGCCCGCTCACGGGAGAGACCACCGGGGCCGAGCGCGCTCAGCCGACGGCGGTGGGTGAGGCCCGCCAGCGGGTTGGTCTGGTCCATGAACTGGGACAGCTGCGACGTACCGAAGAACTCCTTGATCGCCGCAACCACCGGGCGGATGTTGATCAGGGTCTGCGGGGTGATCGCCTCGACGTCCTGGGTCGTCATCCGCTCCCGGACGACCCGCTCCATCCGCGACAGGCCGACCCGGATCTGGTTCTGGATCAGCTCGCCCACGGTACGCAGCCGGCGGTTGCCGAAGTGGTCGATGTCGTCGGCCTCGTAGCCCTCCTCACCGGCGTGCAGCCGGCAGAGGTACTCCACCGTGGCGACGATGTCGTCCTCGGTCAGGATGCCGGTCGTGATCGGCACGTCGATGCCGAGCTTCTTGTTGAACTTGTACCGGCCGACCTTGGCCAGGTCGTACCGCTTGGGGTTGAAGAAGAGGTTGTCCAGCAGCGTCTGGGCGTTCTCCCGCGTCGGCGGCTCCCCCGGACGCAGCTTGCGGTAGATATCGAGCAGCGCCTCGTCCGCACCGGTGATGTGGTCCTTCTCCAGGGTGGTCATCATCAGCTCGGACCACCCGAACCGCTCGCGGATCTGCTCGTTGGTCCAGCCGATCGCCTTGAGCAGGACGGTGACGGCCTGCCGACGCTTACGGTCGATCCGGACGCCGACGGTCTCGCGCTTGTCGATATCGAACTCCAGCCAGGCACCCCGGCTCGGGATGACCTTCACGCTGGTCAGGTCGCGGTCGGAGGTCTTGTCCGGCTGCTTGTCGAAGTAGACGCCCGGGGAGCGGACGAGCTGGCTGACCACGACGCGCTCGGTGCCGTTGATGATGAACGTGCCCTTCGGCGTCATCATCGGGAAGTCACCCATGAACACCGTCTGGCTCTTGATCTCACCAGTGGTGTTGTTGGTGAACTCCGCGGTCACGAACAGCGGCGCGCAGTATGTCAGGTCCTTCTCCTTGCACTCCTCGATCGAGGCCTTGACCTCGTCGAAGCGCGGCGAGGAGAACGACAGCGACATGGTGCCGGAAAAGTCCTCAATGGGACTGATCTCGTCGAGAATTTCCGCGAGACCCGATCGAGCGTGCGGGTCGTCGGCCGACCGGGCCTGCCAAGCCTCGTTGCCGATCAGCCAGTCGAAGGACTCGGTCTGGATGGCAAGGAGGTTGGGGACCTCGAGATACTCGGTGATCCGGCCGAAGGAGATTCGGCGGGGCGCGAAAGCGCTCGACGTACGACTGGTCTTCGCAGGGCGGGAAGCTGCCAAGATGCGTCCTTCCGAGGACCGGTGCTGCTAGATGCGGCTGTTATGCGTGCACTCCAATGACCCCACTTGAAACGCCCAAAACTGGACATTCCGAGCAGGGGTCAAGTCGGAAGGCAGCGCAAACTAGCAGTGTAGCCGAGCGGCTAACCGCTGTCCAGCCCACCACGGCGGGGCGCCGGAAACGTGTCGCCGGCCCTCGGCCGGCCGCGCTCAACGCGCTCACCCGTCCCGTACGCAACCCGCTAGGCCACGGTCAGCGGTCGGTGTCCCTGCCGCCGCTCCATATACCCGGATGTCGGCCGTCGCATGCGCGGAAGGNTTGCTGATGCCAGCGTGCCTGCCGCTCGTGGCCGCGTCAAGGGCTGATACCGGGGACGGGCAACCTCTTCGGCACACCGGTCGGCATGGCGCCAGCGCCCGGAAACCTTAACGGTTGACCGCCGGCGGGTCAAAGCGCAGATCACCTGCGGTTGCGGACCGTCAGCGGACGGAAACGGGCGGCGACCCGGTGTTCGGATCGCCGCCCGTCGGCGAACTGGTGTGCGCCAGCTCACTCTGCGCGACACGACCACCCCGGCGGGGTTCCGGCGGTGGCAGGCCCCGGTCGGCGGAGCCGGGACGAGACCGCCGTCGCCCCGCGAGGACGTGGTGGTCGACGTTACTTGAGGGTGACCTTCGCGCCCTCGCCCTCGAGCTTCGCCTTGGCCTTCTCGGCGGTCTCCTTGTTGACCTTCTCCAGGACCGGCTTCGGGGCGCCCTCGACCAGGTCCTTGGCCTCCTTCAGGCCCAGGCCGGTCAGCTCGCGCNCGACCTTGATGACCTGGATCTTCTTGCCGCCGTCGGCCTCGAGGATGACGTCGAACTCGTCCTTCTCCGGCTCCGCCTCCGCGGCCGGGGCGGCCGGGCCGCCCGCAGCGGCGGCAACCGCCACCGGCGCGGCGGCGGTGACCTCGAAGGTCTCCTCGAACTGCTTCACGAACTCCGCCAGCTCGATCAGCGTCATCTCCTTGAACGCGTCGAGCAGCTCCTGGGTGCTGAGCTTCGCCATGTCTGGCGTCCTCTCCTTACCTTGTCAACGAATATCGGGGTACGCCGGGGCCGGCCCTCTCAGGCCGCCTGCCCCTCCTTCTCACGCTTCTCCTGCAGGGCAGCCGCCAGGCGGGCGGTCTTCGCCAGCGGCGCCTGGAACAGCGCGGCGGCCTTGCTCAGGTTGCCCTTCATCGCGCCGGCCAGCTTGGCCAGCAGCACCTCACGGGACTCGAGATCGGCGAGCTTGTTGACCTCGTCCGCGGTGATCGGCCGCCCCTCGAAGATCCCGCCCTTGATGACGAGCTTCGGATTGGCCTTCGCGAAGTCACGCAGGCCCTTCGCCGCCTCGACCACGTCACCGGAGACGAAGGTCAGCGCGGTAGGACCGGTGAACAGCTCGTCGATGCCGGTGATGCCCGCGTCCGCCGCGGCACGCTTGGCCAGGGTGTTCTTCGCCACCGTGTAGGTGGTGTCGCGTCCGAGCGCGCGACGCAGCTCGGTCAGCTGGGCGACCGTCAGCCCGCGGTACTCGGTCAACACCGTGGCTCCCGCCTTGCGGAAGTGCTCGGTGAGTTCGGCCACGGCAGTGGCCTTGTCGGCCCGAACCGGCTTGTCCGCCATGTCCCTCCTCTCTCGTTGCTCCAGGCTGATCACCGTCGAGGCCGACCCGCCGTACGGCATGATCGGGCTCCGGGGTGTCGACAGCTCCGCCACAACGAGAAACGCCCCGGCGCAGGGCGCACGGGGCGGAAGGACCACGCGAACATGGTCCGGCGCGCANCCGTCTCTCCCTGCGCGGGCCGCCCGTGGAACGGGACCTTCGACCGTGCCGAGGCACGGTGACCAGCGGTCTCTGGGTGATGACTTCGGCCAAGCAAGCTTGACCGAAGTTAGAGCGTACGCCACAGCCGACGTGCCGGCCAAATCACCCCCGGCCGCCGGCGTCACGCCACCCGGCAGCCGGGCGTCACGCCCGCCGTTGCCGCAACCCGACGTAACCAGCGATCACCAGCGCACTCCAGAGCAACGCGTGCCCGGTCAACAGCGCGAACTCCGTCCCGGTCGGGCCGGCGGTGCTCGCCCGCGCGACCGCCAGCACCGGCGGTGCCAGCCAGGGCACCACCGACTCCTCCAGGCCGAAGACGAACGTGCCGGCCACGCCACAGATCAGGATCATCACCCCGTACAGCGGCCTGGTGACCGCCGCGCGGCTGGCCAGGGCGCCCAGTCCGACGGCAGCCGGCAGGGCGAGCAGGTGTGCCCACAACCCGATCGCGAGTCCGGTCCCCACCTCACCCGGCCTGTCGGGTACGGCCACCCCGCCGACCAGCCAGGGCACGGCGAGAGCGACCGGGACCAACGCCAGCCCGACCAGGCCGGCGGCGAGCAGCCCGCCGACGAACTCCGCCCGGCGCCCGGCGGCTACCACCACGAGGCGGCGCTGCGTGTCGGGCTCGGTGTCCAGCAGGAGCTTGGTCTGCCAGGCCAGGATCGGGAAGAGGACGACCGCCGAGACGCCGTACGCCTCGGTCGCCTCCGCGCCGGCGCGGCCGTGCAGGACGACGAGGGCGACAAGTCCCGCGGCCAGTGGCGGCACCGCTCGGGCGGTCCAGACGAAGCCGCCGAGCCGCATNCGGATCATCGAAATCACTACGCCTCCCCGACGTTGTGCCGGTCGGCGGAGCCGGCCAGCCGAACCGGCCCAGCCACCACAGGGACCACCCGTCGGCCCGGGCGGGCGCCATCACCCCCCGGCCCGGGACGCGACCCCGGCCCCGGGTGCCGCACCGGTCACCGACGACGGACCCGGAGGCGTGGTCGCGTCCGCGCCGGTCGGTCCGGCCGGGGTACCCGCCCGAGCCGGCCCGCCGGCCCGCGGTGCCGACTCGCCGGCGGTGCCCGGGGCACCGGAGCCGGCCGCCCCCGGGTCGACTCCCCGGGCCCCGGCGGATCCCGCCGGGACGGCGTGGGTGGGTGACGTCGCCCCGACAGCCGGCGCGCTCCCGGCGGCGGCAGCCCTGCCGGTCGTCCCGGCCGGAACCTCCCCGGGCGCGCCGGCCGCGGCGTCCGCGGACCCGACGGTCGGGGTCTCCTCCGTCTCCACCGCCTCGGCCGCCGGGCCCGTCGTCTCGGCGGACGGGTCGACCGACCGCACCCGGAGCACCTGGTGGCCGGCGGCTCGCAGGTCCGCGACGACACCCGCCACCCGGAAGGTCGGCACGGCCAGCTCGATCACCGAGACTCCCTCCGCCTCGGCGCCCTCGGCGGCGGTCGGGAACACCACCGAGACGAGCCCGTCGGCGATCGTCCACTGCTCCGCGTCGGGGAGTCGGTCCGTCTCGCCCCGGTGGTCGCTGACCAGGACGGCGCCACCGTCCTCGCGGACCTCCTCGATCAGTTCGGGGATCAGCTCCCGGGTCGCCTCGTCGAACCCCTCCCAGGGCTCGTCGAGGATGAGCAGATCCGGCGGTTGGAGCAGTGCCTGGGCGAGGCCGACCTTCTGCGCCGTCTCCCGGGGCAGGGCGGAGAGCCGCACGTCGCGGTACGGCTCCAGGTCGAGTCGCTCCATCCAGTCGTCGACGGTCGCGACCAGGTCCGAACCGGAGAGTCCGCGGATGGAGCCCATCGCCGTGAGGTACCGGTGGACGGTGTGCGGCTGGTCCGCGGGAAACCGCTCGGGGACCCACCCGATCGTGGCCGGGCGGTCCCGGACCGTCCCCCGGGTCGGCCTCAGCACCCCGGCGACCAGCTGCAGCAGGGTCGACTTCCCCACACCCTCGTGCCCCAGCACCACCGCGCTGCGGCCGGGGCCGAGCTCCAGCTCGACGTCGCGCAGTATCCACGGCCCGCGGTAGCGGTACCGCAGCCAGACCCGATCCAAGCGCACCAGTGGAGACTGCCACACCGTCGACCAGAAGGCGACGCGGGGCGCCGGCGTCCACGCGCCGGGCCCCGCGTCGTCGGGACGACTCCCCTGGTGAGGGTCAGACCTCGACCGTCTCCCGGAAGTTCTTCACCACGTTCGGGTCGACCGGAACACCCGGGCCCATCGTGGTGGTCAGGGTGATCTTCTTGAGGTACTTCCCCTTGGCCGCGGACGGCTTGGCCCGCAGCACCTCGTCGATCACGGCCGCGTAGTTGTCGATCAGCTGGGCCTCGGAGAACGAGGCCTTGCCGATGACCAGGTGCAGGTTCGAGTGCTTGTCCACGCGGAACGTGATCTTACCGCCCTTGATGTCCGTGACCGCCTTGGCGACGTCCATGGTCACCGTACCGGTCTTGGGGTTCGGCATGAGACCGCGCGGGCCCAGGATCCGCGCGATCCGACCGATCTTGGCCATCTGGTCCGGCGTGGCGATCGCCGCGTCGAAGTCCAGCCACCCCTCCTGGATCCGGGCCACCAGGTCGTCGGTACCGACCTCGTCCGCGCCGGCGGCGGTCGCCTCCTCCGCCTTGGCACCCGCCGCGAAGACGATCACCCGTGCGGTCTTGCCCGTGCCGTGCGGCAGGTTGACCGTGCCCCGAACCATCTGGTCGGCCTTGCGAGGGTCGACACCGAGGCGCATCGCGACCTCGACCGTGGCGTCGAACTTCACCGTGGTGGTCTGCTTGGCCAGGCGAATGGCCTCGAGCGGGCTGTAGAGCCTGCTCCGGTCGATGGCCTCAGCGGCCTTGCGGTAGTTCTTGCTGCGTTGCATCGGTGAACACTCCTGTGGTCTCTGCGGGCCGCGGGCGCGGCCCTCCCACGATCAGCGGGGCGGGGAAGGGGAACGAACCTAGTCCTTGACCGTGATGCCCATCGACCGGGCGGTACCGGCGATGATCTTCTCGGCCTGCTCGACGTCGTACGCGTTGAGGTCCGCCATCTTCCGCTCGGCGATCTCGCGAAGCTGCGCGCGGGTGATGGTGCCGACCTTCTGGCTCTGCGGGGAACCCGAACCCTTCTGCGCGCCGGCCGCCTTCAGCAGCAGCCGGGCGGCGGGCGGGGTCTTCAGCACGAAGGTGAAGGTCCGGTCCTCGTAGATGCTGATCTGAGCCGGCACGATGTCGCCGCGCTGCGACTCGGTCTGCGCGTTGTACGCCTTGCAGAACTCCATGATGTTGACGCCGTGCTGACCCANCGCCGGACCGACCGGCGGCGCCGGGGTGGCCTGGCCCGCCGGGAGTTGAAGCGTGAGCGTCTTGACGAGCTTCTTCTTCGGAGGCATGTCTCTTCCTGGGCTTGTGACTGGGGAACTGCGCCTGCCAGCGCTGTCGGCGCGCACGGTCGNGCGCACCTGCGGACGGGCGACGGTCAAGCCTAACGCAGGGGGCATCGGGCGATTCGCCGAGGTCGGTCCCCGGCCCGGTCACCGACGACGAGCCGGGAGAACCACACCCGAGGCGGACGGCGCCCCTGATCCGAGACCGGCCGGACGCTGCGGGCGGTGGACCCCGACACCCGGGCGGCCACCACCCGTCGACCCGGACCGTTCGTCAGATCTTGGCGACCTGGTTGAAGTTCAGCTCGACCGGAGTCTCCCGACCGAAGATCGACACCAGCACCTTGAGCTTCTGCTGGTCCGCGTTGATCTCGCTGATGGTGGCCGGCAGCGAGGCGAAGGCGCCGTCGGTGACCGTGACGGAGTCGCCGACCTCGAAGTCGAGGACCTTGATCTCCGGCTTGGCCTTCTTGTTCTTGGCCTCCACCGCGGGCGCGAGCCACTTCAGCACCTCGTCGAGCGACAGCGGAGCCGGACGGTCCGCGCGATCGGTGGCGCCGACGAACCCGGTCACCCCGGGGGTGTTCCGCACGCAGGAGTACGACTCGGGCGTCAGCTCCATCCGCACGAGGATGTAGCCCGGGAAGACCTTCGCCTGGACCGGCGACCGCTTGCCGTTCTTGACCTCGACCTCTTCCCGGGTCGGCACCTCGACCTGGTAGATGTAGTCCTCCATGTCGAGGCTGGTGATCCGGCTCTCCAGGTTCGCCTTGACCTTGTTCTCGTACCCGGCGTACGAGTGGACCACGTACCAGTCACCCGGCGCGTACCGCAGCTTCTGCCGCAGCTCGGCGACGGGGTCGAACTCCTCGTCCGAGCCGGACGCGTCGGGCTCGTTGGCGGCCTCGGCCGACTCGGCACCGCTCGCCGTTGCCACCGCGGACTGCTCGTCCGGGGTTCCGGTGGTCTCGTCGTACTCAGGCACGCTCGCTCACTTCCGTCATCAACAGGTGGGGCACGGTGTCAGCTGGAGCCGCCGAAGACCCACAGCACACCCTTGGCGAAGGCAAAGTCCAGCCCGGCCACGATCGCCAGCACCACGGCGACGAACACGACCACGACGGTGGTGTAGGTCAGCAGCTCCTTACGGGNCGGCCAGATGACCTTACGCAGTTCTGCCGCTACCTCGCGGAAGAACCGACCAAGACGGCCGAAAATTCCGACCCGCCTCGTCTCGGTCTTGGTCTTCCGGCTGTCCGCCGAGTCGGTCTTGGTCCGTTCCCGAGTGGCGGTGCCGCCCCGCGAGACCGGCTTGTCCGCCTGGTCCTCGCTGGCCGCCTCGTTCTCGAGGCGGTCGTTGTCGTCCTCGTCGTGCCGACTCTTCTCGGCCACTTCGCCCTCCGTTGCCGGGTCGTGGATACACGCGCCGGTGGACGCGCTGCGCTGGTCACGCCGNCCCCGGAGTCTTCGCCGCGGGCCGACCGCCCCCGACCGAACCCCCCGGACGACCGTCCCCGGAACGGCCCGCAGCCGATGGAACTCGGTGGGCCGGACCGCAGCGGAGGCTCCGCTCGGATCGGCCCCGCCGACACCACCGACGACACGGGTCGGTCGCCGATGGAGGCGACCCCGCTCNCGGGATCGGTCAGGCCGTAGGCGCAGGGGTGACAGGACTTGAACCTGCAGCCTGCGGTTTTGGAGACCGCTGCTCTGCCAATTGAGCTACACCCCTGTGGGGACACTCGAACCCCGACCAGACGTGCATGCCTGAGCAGGGGTCACATGCCCCACGGCCGACCAGTGTACGGGTAGAGGGCCCACTTTCCCAACCGGTCCACCCCGTACGCCCGGGGCGGCGCCTCAGCGCGGCGTCCGGATCAGGGCCCGGGCCTGGGCGAGCACCTTCTCCCCCTGGCAGGTCGCGGTGAGGTCGAGCCGGGTCAGCCCGTCCTCGGTGACCTCGCGGACCGTCGCGCTCACCTCGATCTCGGTCCCCTGGTCGTCGTCGGGTACCACCACCGGACGGGCGAACCGGACACCGTACTCCACGACGGCGTCCGGTGAGCCGGCCCAGCCGGTCACCGCCCGGCCGACCAGTGCCATGGTGAACATGCCGTGGGCGATNACCCCNGGCAGGCCGACCTTGGTGGCGATCCGGTCGCTCCAGTGGATCGGGTTGAAGTCGCCCGACGCTCCCGCGTACCGGATCAGGTCCGCGCGGGTGATCCGGAAGGTCTGCGGTGCCAGGTCCATCTCAGCCCTCCCCCCGTACCACGAGTTTCGACCAGGCGGTGACCACCGGGTCGCCGGCGGTCGTGGTGACCTCGGTTCGGATGGTCAGGAAGCCGTGCCCACCCCGGTTGGTGACGTCCTCCACGGTGTTGACGCAGACCAGCTCGTCACCGGCCACCACCGGACGGTGGTAACGGAACCGCTGGTCGCCGTGGACGACCCGGCTGAAGTCCAGGCCGAGCTCCGGATCGTCGATGATCTGACGGCTCGCCGCCATCGTGATGGTGATCGGGAAGGTGGGCGGCGCCAGCACGTCGGGGTGGCCGAGGGCCCGGGCGGCGTCCGGATCGTGGTACGCGGCGTCCGTGGCGCCGATCGCCGTCGCGAACTCTCGGATCTTCTCACGCCCCACCTGGTAGGACGCGGTCGGCGGGTACGTACGGCCGACGAAGGACGGGTCCAGGGACATGCGCCCGAACCTACACGGCCTCGACCACGCCCCGCCCACCCGGCCCGCTCGCGCGGGAGCCCGCCGTCGGACGGGCCCGGCCGGCCGGATCGGGCAGGATGAACCGTTCCGGAGGTGGGTGTCGGTGTCCGGGGCCGGCCCGGCGGGGGTCACGGTGCCCGGCGCGCGGACGGCGCCGGCCGGGTGGCAGACAACAACACGCCGCCCCGACCGGAGGAGCGGGCACGGGGCGCGCTCGGTCAGACCGGGACGGCGATCGGCAAGGCGACGGATGCCGACGGAGGGTCGGCCAGGGTCAGCGCGTCTCGCGGTGCAGCGTGTGCCGGCCGTCCCGCGGGCAGAACTTCTTGAGTTCGAGGCGGTCGGGGTCGTTACGGCGGTTCTTGCGCGTGATGTAGTTGCGCTCCTTGCACTCCACGCACGCCAAAGTGATCTTGGGACGGATATCAGTCGCCTTGGCCACGGCGGGGCGCCTTCCTCGACAACGAACTCAACGACGGACGTACCAGCGTAGACGCCTGCCACGCGGACACGCAGAGCGGGCGCCGTCGGCGCCCTTTGTCCCGGCTGCTGGGGTTGCCCGGCAACCGAAGAGTAGCGGTGGCCGGACTTGAACCGGCGACACAGCGATTATGAGCCGCTTGCTCTGCCAACTGAGCTACACCGCCGTGATTGGGTCCAGCTCAACCCTCTGAGCCCCCTTACGGAATCGAACCGTAGACCTTCTCCTTACCATGGAGACGCTCTGCCGACTGAGCTAAGGGGGCGCGCGATCTTTTCCCGTAGGCGCGCAGGGGTAAGAGTACACGGCTTCGGGCGCGAGGTGAAATCGGATCCCCCCGCACNGGGCGCGTCCGGGGTCCGATCGGCGCCGGAGCCGGTCACGGGACGACGCGCAGCCGCCGCACGTCGCCGACGGCGTGGTGGGGTTCGGACTCCGACCGCGCGGCGAACCAGGCCTCCAACCGCTCGTACGGCAGCGGGCGGCTGAACAGGAAACCCTGTCCGATCTGGCACCCGATGTCCTGAAGCAACTCCAGCGTGAGCTCGCTCTCCACCCCCTCGGCGACCACCGCCAGGCCGAACTGTTGGGAGAGCGTCACGATCGCGTTGACGATCGCCAGGTCCACCGGGTCGGTCGCCATCCCCTGCACGAACGAGCGGTCGACCTTGACCTCGTTGATCGGCAGGCGCCGCAGGGACGACAGGGACGAGTGCCGGCTGCCGAAGTCGTCGACCGAGAGCCGTACCCCGAGGTCGCGCAACCGGCGCAGGGCGGGCACGGCACGTTCCGTGCCGTCCAGCACCCCGGCCTCGCTGATCTCGAAGGTGAGCAGGTCGGGTGCGACCCCGTACTCGGTCAGCAGCTCCCGCACCCGGGCCGGGAACTGCGGGTCGGCGAGGGTGCGCGGCGCGAGGTTCACCGCGACCGCCAGCGGGCCGTCGCCGGCGGTCCAGTCCCGGCTCCGCCGCAGCGCCTCGCCCAGCACCAGCTCGGTCAGGTGCCCGAGCTGCCCGGTGTGCTCCGCCACCGCCACGAAGTCCTCCGGAGCGACCACACCGTGCGCGGGGTGCGCCCAGCGGGCCAGGCACTCCACCCCGATCAGCCGCCGGTCGGTCAGCGAGACCTTGGGCTGGTAGTAGACCTCGATCTCGGCGTTCTCCAGCGCGCGCCGCAGGTCGCCGGCGAGGCCGAGCCGGCGCGACGACCGCGACTCGAGGCCGGGGCTGAACAGCTGGANCCCCTCCGGGGCCGACTTGGCCCTGGTCACCGCGAGATCGGCGCGTTGCAACAGGGTGGCGGGATCGTCGCCGTGGTCCGGGTGCACGGCCACCCCGACCACCGTGTCCACGTCCAGGACCAGCATGTCGAACTCCATCCGGTCCCGGATCTGCTCACGCAGCTGGGCGGCGAGGGCGAGGGCGGCGTCGACGTTCTCCATGCGGAGGGTCACCACGAACTCGTCACTGCCGATGCGGCCCACCAGGGCGCCCGGCGGCGCCGAGGCACGCAACCGGGCCGCGACCTCGACCAGGACCCTGTCCCCGGCGGCGTGGCCCACCGACTCGTTGACCTGCCGGAGCCCGGTCACGTCGAAGAGCAGCAGCGCCACGACCTCGTCGGGGGCACGGACCCGGACCGCCTCCTCGAGGGCACTGGTCACCCGGCGCCGGTTCGGCAGGTTCGTCAGCCCGTCGTGGTACGCGTCGTATCGCAACCGGTCGACCAGACGCGAGTTCTCCAGCGCCACCGCGGCGTGCGCGGCGATCGTCTCCAGGATCGGTACGTCGGCCGGGGTGAAGTGTCCGATCGGCCGCCCGCCGATCCGGTTGACCACCTCCAGCGACCCGACCACGGCCTGGCCGGACCGCAGCGGCACGACGATGACGTCCTTGAGATGTGCGTCACGCAGCGCCTCCAACAGCGCCGGCTCGCCGCCGAGCCCGGTACCGACGGCGATCGTCCGTCCCTTCTCGTGAGCTCGCCGCCGGATCTCCGGCGGGGTGCGCGACAGGTCGAGCAGGCCCGGATCGTCGACCCGGGCGGTCAGCAGCACCTCCGGGTGGCGTCCCTGCGCGGGTAGCCAGAGGGTGGCGTACTCCGCCCGCATCAGCGCCCGGACCCGGCCGAGCAACGCGTCGGCCAGGGTGCCGTCCTGGCTGCTCGCGCTCACCGCCTTGGTCAGCTCGTAGACGTCGGCCAGTGCGCGGTGCTGTCGGAAGAACTCTCCGTAGGAGCGGTAGATCAGGAAGACCGCGACACCGATGGCCAGCAGGGGCAGCAGCGACCACATCGTGGCCCGGACACAGATGACGATGACGAGTCCGGCCGCCACGTTGAGGGCGACGCCGATGAGGCCCGGGCCGGAGGTACGCACGGTCTCCCAGCCGGCCTGGACCCCGTTCATCGCCGCGAACACCGCGGCCACCGCGGCGAGCGTGACCAGCGAGTGGATCCCGACGGCAGCGACGAGGATCGCCCAGGTGCCGGGGCCGAATCCGCGCATCGGCGGCAACGCGCGCAGCACGAGACCGGCAACGGTGACCGCCACCGCCGCCCTGACCACGTTGAACCAGAGCTGCGCCGGAATGTGCCGGCGACGGAGGCTGGTGACGAAGGCGCTCAGCGTGAAGACGACCGCCACGGTCAGCGGTGGTAACAGACAGAACGCGACAAGCAGGGAGACCTCGTTGAACGAGATGCTCATCGCCTGCCGGCGTATGACGATCTGCAGCACCTGGCGCTCGGCCAGGAGCACCAACCCGAACAGGCTGATCGCCAGGTGCCAGTTGCGTAGCGGATCGTCCTCGAGAACGCCGAGCACCACCGCGAGGACCACCGCGACCATCGCGAGCGGACCGGTGACCAGCCAGGCACGGTCAGCGGATCGACGTGGTGATGCCGGGCGACCGGGCATGCCGCTCCCGATGTTCGAAGGCGCCTTCGGCGGCGTGGACTAGTGCCGAGCGTGGACTAGTGCCAGCTGAAGTCGCTCGTCGTGACGTACCCCGACTGGCTCTCGGCCGTCTCGGAGGCGACGAGATCGGCGGTCGCGAGCTGACCGGACTGGGTAGACCCGCCCGTGCTGGCGGCGTAGCTGCCTATGGCGAGCACCGCGAACAGCAGGAGAGAGCCCACGAACCGGCCCATCCTCCGTGCAGGCATTGGTTGCTCCCGTCGAATGAGGTGGAGGAAGTAGATGTTCCATAATGGTGCCACAGTCCGCGGTCACGGCAAAGGCATCGGCAACCCCACGGACCGGGCGTCTGCGATTTCCAACCGATCGGTAGGAACAGCATAGCCTGCCGGCCGCAACCGGATCGATGGCGAGTCGCCGGAATAATGCACTCACCGCCCATTACGACCCATCGCCCGTACGCCGCCGCGCTCGACAAAGAGTGCTGATGAGGCATCGGGCCCAAGCGGCCTTATGTAGATGAGTCTGACTAATGCGGACAAGTAGCTCGGAGAAATGACACCAGCGTGCCAGTGGGCGAGGTACGCGCCCGGCGACTCCGGCGCCGTCCGTCCACAGCCGAAAATCCCGCATCCGGAGCGCTCGCACCCCACGGCAGCCGTGTGATCGTCTGTCAGACGTCGGCCGTCGGCGCCCGGCCGACGGTGAAGGCGCCGGCCCGCGCCGCCAGCGCCGCGTCCCGCGCGGCGCGGTCGGCGTCCCACGTCGTCAGCGGCGTCCCCAGCAACAGCAGCCCGTGGTAGAGCGGCGCGGTCACCGCGACGAGGAGACGGTGCGCGTCGACGTCGGCGGAGAGTTCGTGGCGCGCCGCGGCCCGTTGGACGATGACCGCGCAGCGGGCGTACCGGTCGGCCCAGAAGGCGCGGAGGGCCTCGGCCGCCGGCGGTGACCGGAAGGCGGCGGCGATCAGCGCCCTCGTGATCGGAGGCTCGGCCGTCAACGCCGCGTACACCTCCCGGTTGAGCGCGCGCAGGTCACCCTCCAGTGAGCCGGTGTCCGGAGGCGTCCAGTCGTCCACCGTGGCCTCGGCGAACACGTCGGCGAGCAGACCACCCACGTCCCGCCAACGCCGGTAGACGGTACTGCGGTGCACCCCCGACCGCTCCGCGACACCGTCGACGCTCAGGGCGTCGTAGCCGTGCTCGACGAGCACGCCCCGGACGGCGTCGAGCACACGGCGCCGCACCCGCGCGCTGCGCCCGCCCGGACGGGGCCGCGGCGCGGATCCGGTGCCACCG